>MDTE01128660.1_pt1 | contig 12745 bp, 12 predicted proteins | sample 811231 | NCBI WGS metagenome assembly MDTE01 (sample SAMN05326651, study PRJNA326480) | marine metagenome | isolation source: seawater | place: Indian Ocean: Red Sea | collected 2010
CTGGGTGCATTTGTTCAAAAAAATTGACCGTTTTCGGCAAGTCTTCATCAAATGGATGGACATCATTTTCTATCATCAAACTGTTCTCTGTCGCTGGTATTGTATTCATTTCATTTTGTTCTTCATTATTTTTCATATCAATCTCTCCTTTTTTGTTTTATTATTTCTCCCGTTTGTAAATTTATTGCTGTCAATTGCGGGTCATTACCTCCATAACAACAGGAATCAATTCCTATTGCCGCAGCTCTTCCGTTAGGCAGTTCAGCATCAGATTCCCAAACCTCAGTTTGACTTAATCCAAACATCGGCATTGGTGAATGACCAAAAATAACAGTTCTTTTGTTATCAATCGGGAATATTGTTTCATGGAAATCTCTCCTAACCCACATGAGTGTTTCTTTTGATTGAAGGTCAGGGGCGAGATCATGAGGCATGTAGCCTGCATGCACTAGTCTGAATTCATCTAAGACAATGTGATGGGGCAGTGAATCTAGCCAAGCAAGATCCTTGCCTCCTCTTTTCTTCAGCATAAATTTGTTAATTTCGCCATTATCATCCTCGAATTCTTTGATGTAAGAATTTACAGTTGCTCTGCCTCCATTATACATCCAAGCATGTTGGTCAGTACTAAGGTTTTCAAAATCAGAAGGGTCGAAGTTTTTCAGCATCATGTCTTCATGGTTACCCATGACAGCAAATATTTGTGGATTGTTTTTCACAATCGAAATCACTGTACTAGATTTAGGTCCTCTATCTACAAGATCTCCAAGTAAGACCACTCTGTCTAGAGTGTGTAAATTTAGTTTTTCAAATAACATTTCTAACGTATCTGCATGCCCGTGTACATCGCCTATCGCCCAAACATTGCCGCCATTATCTAAACATGATTGCAACTCATTTTCAATTTCTGGATTTCGTCTAGCTTGCATAATATCACGCCCATTCCTCCCCAAATCCATCAGATGCTCTATACCAATGCATTTTATTGCAACAATTCGTAGGCAACAAACGGTAGTTTTCTGTGACAACCATTATTGTTCCAAATGGGACATCCCCCTTACAGTTTGGGCAGCAATCAAGCAAATCCTCAGCATCACAAATTGCAATGACTTCTTCCTTTTCATTCCCCTTAGTTCCGGTTATCGTAGATGGGACAGTAATGTTCCTCCCTAGCAAAGGAAATTTTTCAGAATCTCCTTCTCCATAATGGTAATATCCAAACGAATCAAAATTTTCAGCAATCATTGAATCTCCTGAAAAGAAAATAGCTCTTACATCATCGACCAAATAAAATTGGTTTGGAACATTGTGAACTCCAATGTCTACATCATCATCTTTCATAACTAACAATGCATCTCCTAGGAACAAATCAACAAAGGATACTCTTGGAAGACGAGCCCTTCCTTTCCACCAACCATATTCATAGTCGATATTAACAGAAGTGCACAGTTTCTGAACCACTGCATTTCTTGCGGAACGGATAGCACGTTCTTTTCTCATTGATTCCTTGATGATAATCTCATCATCAACTCTGGCTACGATTCTCCAAATCTTTTTTTCACTATAATCATTCATAATATCACCTAAATTAATTTTTATTCGTAAGATATTGAAACAAGTAAACTACAATTCTTGCATCATTCTTACAAACATTAGTGCCCTTCGACTCTTTTAAACCCAAGGAAATCATTTATTTCCTATGTTTAAGGGAATTGATCTCCCCCATGGAGCAGGTTGTACACCCCCTTCTATAACGCCCCATATCACTGGATAATTTGGAGAATGTTTGGGAGCAGGGCCAAACCCGTCTGTCAAGAATAGTAGCACTTCAGGCTCTTGGGTATCTTGTGAAATTAACTTGAAAACAGGAATAAAATCTGTACCACCGCCTCCTTTTAATTTGAAGTTGTCTGGCAAAAACGGATTTTGCAGATCGTATGTGGTATCTTCGTGGATATGCATGTCACATTGAATTAATCTTAGTTCATATCCTCCGAAACTGTTCAAAATAGCTTGTACTTCGCTGACAAATGTTTTGACAATATCTCCTGTTGTAGAACCACTTGTATCGATTGCTATCACGATGTTCAATTGCTTGTCTTTTCTTAGGGATGGCAAGTACATTTTCTTGTACACATGGCGTCTATTAGGAGGTAGCCATTTCCTAGTACTATCAAACATTGGTGTCAAAAATTGTCTGAGAATTTCTTTCCAATCCATTTCTGACCGGAACAGTTCATCAAGTCTTTTTTGATACACACCCATATCCACTCCTTTTGAAGCACATTGTTGCGCGGCGGCCATCATCTTGTTCTTCCAGTCCTTCCAAACATCATCTGTACGATTGGGAGTAAAATCTGAGTCAACCTTCGCAGTGATATCACCATTACTGTCGACCTCAACTGTCGACCAACCATCTGTACCTTTTCCTGGATCATTTTCTGAACCTTCTTTTTGCACTACATCATGTTGGTCTAAACATTGACCACGCATCTCGATTGTTCCGTCTTTTATTTTTTCAAAAACAGTTTCAGCGGATTCACCCTTGTATTGGCGATAAAGTACGGCATGGCTTGGTACTACAAATCCATCATCCTCTAGCAGGCAATTAACTTCGTGGTCTATTGCATGATTCCACATTTCATGGTCTTCAATTCGTCCATGCTCTCTTGTGAAATGGGACATTCCGCAATGCCATATCTCATGAGCTAAAATTGTCAATCTTTCATCAATAGTTAGTTCTTCCAAAAAGTGTGGGTTGAAGAAAATTCTTTTTCCATCGGTTGCAGCCGTGGGACATCTGTAATCTACAACTGGTATAAGTTCCAAATTCATCGCTAATGTGCCCATAAAAGGCCTCCAATTGAGTAATTTCATTCTATCATTAGACCAATCTTCAAGAGACTTCAGTTTAACTTCCTCATCCGCTTCTGTAGGAGGTTTGAAGCTAACAGATTTATCAGAGATTTTTGTCACTTTTACCACCTCAAATTATAATTTTGGATTCAATAATTTCATGTTTAGGATGGTCAAATAGCGCCATCAGGAAATCATCTTTGTTTTCACTATCCATAACTAGTGTAATGTCATGATAAATCAACTGAATCCAATCATTAGGGAAAGACAGTAAGATGTCAATAAATCCGTTTAATATGGAAATAGGGTCTTCATGTTGACGCATTGTGTGTATCAATGCAGATAGCATAGCATATCTTCTATCTGCTCTTCCAGGAATTTTTGGTTTGATGTCACCTTCCAACATTTTCCTTATGTCAGGAATATTCTCACTCCATTGCAAGAATGCCATGAATTCTATTGCCGTAGGCTCCCCAATCAAACCCTCAACAATGATCTGAATAATATCGTCTGAAAGATTGTACTCTTTCGCTAACTTAACTTCCATAGAAACTCTCTCCCAACTTCTTGGGCTTGGCCATCCACGTTCCTTATTACCACTCATGTCAAACAATTTTTGTGGCATATATCGAATGAATCCAAGTACACTAGGGTCAAGGTTTTGAACGAGCCCCCAATCTAACCAACTTTTTGTGTTTGAACCAATTTCTATGTGACAGAATCGATTTGCTAAAGCACTTGACATTGTTCTAGATACAGCACTATCACTTGTTCTGTTTCCTGCTGCAACGATATACCATCCGTCTGGCACCTCATACAACTGACCCAATCTTCTATCGAGAATGAATTCGTATGCTGCGACCTGTAGGGTGCTGTCTGCTGCTGTAATTTCGTCGAATAAAATGATGCCACGCTTTGGAGTACCATCTACTTCTTCTCTTGGCCAATCAGAAGAAACTATCCAATCAATACCTTGTTTGTCATCTCTTGGAACCGGTAATCCTCTAATATCTACAGGCTCTCTCTGTGCTAACCTAACGTCAATGAAACCGATGTTATGTTTCTTGCATATATCTTTGATAAAAGTCGACTTTCCAACACCTGGTGGACCCCAAATCATAAGAGGAGGGATACCACAAGACAGGCTTGGATTTTCCCATAGTATCTTTAGTTGGTGTTCCAAAAGTTGTTTTGCTTTCTCAATACTTGTTTTATTCATCTCAATACCTCATTTTTAAGTTCCAATTACTAACATATGGCCATTTCGGATATGGTACCTTACCGGTCTCGAAGGCACGCCTTCCAGCTACCGCAACAGCGTTAATAGCATTGGACTGTGAAACAGTGAACCCCTTATCAGAAGAAATTCTTCGCAAAGCCAATCTGGCTTTGGGGGAGTCAATTTGGTGGATTACGCCAATTAAAAGAGCAACTTTGACCCAAGATTCAACCTGCATCGATGAAATTCCCTTGATTAGTTCCCCAACGATTTTTGAGTCGACTATTTTTGAAACCCCTAGGTGTAAAATAGTGAATTCGCAACAGTATGGATCTTGATTTATCATTGGATTTGTATAGAGCATTTCTACAAGGTGATTGATTTTACGTTCTGCCCCTTCACTACGTCCGGACTTGTTAGCAGCACTCAGTATAGAAACAATCAGATTTCTTACGAACTCGCTTTTTCCTAGATGTGTTCTATAACCCTTCGAGTACTGATTTGATTCTACTTCAATCTGCTTAGTTATGAAATCCAAACCCATGTCACAGTTCAGCCATATTTCTAGATCGAGTCTTCCAAATGGCATTATTGCGTTGTTAGGTACTTCCCATTCGTCCTTATTAGAACTGGTCAATTGGTTCCATTTCCCTCCTAAATAACCGTCATTTACAGATTCAGTAACCAACTTAGGCATGTTAATATTTAATCTCAAAATATTTTTCCTTGTTTGAAGAATTAACTTCTCATCAAAGCCCTGACTAATCAGAGAAGAGAGGATTCGCATAGCGATATATTGTTGGAAATGAGATAATTGACAATCACACCACTCTTGAAATACAGAATATCGCTTGTTGTCTTGTAGAATCAAATCAATCATTTTACTCACACACACTCCCTGTGAAACTTCATCTATCGATAGACCGAGTTTTTCGGAAAAATCACACAAGCCGCCGGGACCATCGTATGAGTGCGGAGTGAGTTTAATTCCTCCCATATCTAAGCAACTTCTTATTTCACTCGGAGAGATATCGGCCTCGAAGTGCTTTATCTGAAGCATTGCAACTTTCAGTTCATACCACTCCGGAGCTTCGTGCCAAAATCCACCGATTCCGACTGCAGAAACATCTTTTGGCTTAGGTTTGACAGACAATCTGTCACCAAAACCTTTCAAAGATTTCAGACCATAGCACTGATTTATTCTGCAGGATAGAACTCTTTTGTCGATTTTAATCGAATTTATTTCTGAGCAATCATAGATGTTTAGAGATCTAATTACTCCTTCGCCTCCAATTTGCAAATTTTTTGCTGTAGAGTCGCCAATTACGACGATATGTGAGTGAGACCCCCTGATAGAAACTTCATCAGTATCGTCTGTGAATAGAATTAATGCATCGGCTTCCTGACTAATGAAATCCTTTGTATTCGAAATCTGTAGACTATTGATTTCATCAAAAGGTAATGTCGGATTCGATGCATATCTATGTAGCGAATATTGTTTGTTATTGTGTTGAATACGTACCTCTTCAATTGGCCCATTGACAATGATGGAATGTTTTGGGAAACAACTGAAAACCAGAGTTAAACCAATATTCTTGACTGTAATCTCCTTCAATGAGTCTACTTCTCGAAGATGTAGTGTTCCGAATGATTTCGTATCAATCTCAAGACTTTTTACATCGTGGCCTAGGAAGTGGGTATCCTGTCTAATTTCATCAATACAAAACCTTGTATCTCCAGGGGTTGCTTTGTATATTGTCGAACTCATATTTCTTCACCTCCGGCCACACTAGTATACTTCCACAGGGGTTGGTATAAACCTAAGGAAAAAGGAGCAAAATTTTGCTCCGCCTTAGGAAAAATTGCATAGATTCCCCCCGCCATAATATCTAATGTCTTGATTGGTATTTAATGAAAGGAAATCACAAATTGTAGATCTCAAAAATCCATCTATGCAGTAGTTGGTGGAAGATTAATTCTGTGTGGAATAAACCTACTAATGTCTGCAGTGTAGCTTTCAGATATGTCTAGCAGATCGTCTATTCTGTTTGGATGATTGTACTCTGTATCCTTCAGAGCTTGAGAAATACTCCCCATCATTTCCCATTCCTTGAATGTAAAAGTATCAGACTCAATGACTACAGGCATAGAATCTTGTGATGATTTCAAGCCCCATTCCTCTTTCCTCTTTTCAGTATCAGTACCTCTCAGTAACATAAGTGGGAATGCCTTAATGGCAGGAACAGATTTTTCTAGGCACCAATCAACTGTCTCAGAGAAACTTTGCAACGTCTGTGTAGGCAACCCGTAAATTATGGAAATTTCGTATTCAATACCAGCCTTGTTAATCTTGTCAATGGTTTGTCCGACCTTTGTCATGTTGTTTTTACGGTTAATCGCCCTTCCTTCCTCTAGGTGAATTGTCTGCAGACCGAATTCCAGGCGCACATTCAATTGGGATGCTGCTTCTATGAATTCATCCGTAACCATCTCAGCCCTACATTGCAGGGATAGTCTTCCAGAAAATTTGTTTTCAACAAATCGCTTCAAAATTTCAATAGACTTGCTGCTTGAATTGAAAATAGGGTCTAATACGGCGATATCCTTTACATTGGCATTGCAAAACAAATCAATTTCTTGCTCGATTCGATTTAGACAAAAGTTGTGTTTTGGTAGTTTCGATCCAGCCTCTTTATGCTGACAAAAACCACAACTAAACTGACAACCTCTTTGTGTTTCCCATCGAATAAAATCCTGATTTTCCAAGCTAATTATGCCCTCCAACCACGGTGATGGGCACAAGTCAAGGTCAACAATGGTCTGTTCACAAAGATCATCATCTCCTGCATAATGTACTCCTTTCATATCGATTTTCGATTCATTACTCATAAGCTCTGCAATCGCAAATTCCCCGTAACCGCGAATGAACACATCGGCTTCTGGATATATATTTTCTAGACCATTCTGGGAGTAACTAATTTGCGGGCCGCCAAGAATTATTTGTCCCTTGAAGCCATTTTTCCTTGCTGATGCAATAAGGTGCTTGATAACATCCTCACACCAAACATAGACCCCTATTGCCAAATCTACTCTACAGTGAGAATTTTGTTGAATAGCCAAAATTTGATTTTCGATTGATATAATGTCGAAGTTGCGATTTATTGGACTGATGATTGAATGGCATACCAAGTTTGGAACCTTGTCAAGCATAGCAACGAGAGAAGCATGCCCTAGTGGAACTCTAGGGTCCTTGTCTCTACCCCAAGGAAATTCTACCAGAATTACTTCTCTTTGCAAAAAACCACCTCTCAAAAATAATTACAATAGCATCCCCTTCGGCCGAATGTAAATTCGACTACCTTCTCTGCGGAAATCTATGTTTTCGCTAAAGTAAAGTTCCAAGACCTTTACACAAGACCATGACTTTGGTATACCAAATGATCTAGAAAATTCTCTCAAAGACAATCGTTCCTTTCCATTTACTTCTAAATAGTCCTTCAAGAATGTTGAAAATTGAGTCAGTCTAACTTCCTCTTCGAGATTTGAGATTACATAATTGATGGGCGAATAAAATTCATCGCCAAGACCACGTTCATCATCAATTTGATTTTCATTTACTTCCTCCTCAACTTTGGTATTATTTTCTACTTGAGGAATTTGAATATTTGTTGGCTTAAAACCAAAGAGCTTGTCAAAGAATCTGATAAAAAACCCATATCTACGAGGATTAGATGTTATTCTAGTAATTCCTCCTCTGCCAAACCAATTTTCGGGGGGTCTCTTGGTTCTTCGACCAGAGATTATAGACTCAAATATTTGATGGACATCTGATATTTCCTTCCCACAATAATGTCCTTCATCCACAGTTATTGCATTCCAAATTAGATACTTCTTCACACGATCCCAGTTTCCTGGAAAACCTCTCCAGTAACTTGGAGTACCTAGGTATCTTTGCATAGTTAGATTTCTAGCCTCATTACAATTCCTGCATATGATTATCTTATTTTCAACATAGTTTGAACCTCCGAGTGCAAGGTCATGAATGTGTTCTGTATTCGAGTTCTTCAAAGTAAGATTGACTCCGCAATGCAGGCACTTCCCACCACTAATCACAATGTAATTGTGTTGCGCTGAGTTAAGTGCTGATCCCTTCAACGGCTTAGCCTTACGGAATAGAAAATTGTGTGCAGATTCCAGCATTGAATTATACTGCTCTTCACGCGATGGCATACACGAGTATGTGCGAGTTAGAATATAAAGAAAGGAATTATTCGAAACAACCTAAAATCGTTAGGTTGTTCGATGTCAAATCATTTGTATTCTTTCTCCGCAACATTGTCATATTTTTGCCGGTTTGAATTGAATAATCAACAAAATCCAAATGGTCAAAATAGGTACTGAGTAAATCAAATCGAGTGTTGAAACAAACCACAATCCGGTGTAAAATAAGGAAATCAGTCCTGCCAATACGAATACTAGAATTGGTGCAATCTTAGGTTTTGGATGAAGGAAACTGTAAACTATGTAACCACCGCCAAAGTATGCAAATGAATATGCAAATGTAACGTAGACAATACCGATTAATAGCCCGATTACTGCAAATTCAGGCTTCAGTTCTGGTTGAAGTAAAATCAATTCAAGTGTAAGGAATATAGCCGCGAAATTATGCATTATCTGCTCATGAAACATGAACATATGGTCGTGATTTCTACCAATTTTTACCTCGTCTGGAAGTATGATGTGCCTCACAATTGTAGCGGTAAGAAATGCCATCGCAATCCCACAACAGAAAACAACCACCTGTAGATTTTGTAAAATTCCGGGGACTGAAAATCCGAAGTAGTTCAGAGATTGATTGATTGCGGATAGGGAAAAATATGTTACATTGGCAAGTAGAGTCCAACTACTGAATGTTACAAATTTTGAAAGGCCTGTTGGATAGCGTATTACTTCCTCACAATCCTTGAATGAGATAACCCGCATATTACCTGGACCACATTTGAACATGTACACAATTGCAGATACTCCAACAAAGAGACATAATATCCGCCAAGTAAGAAGTATCGATGAAGTCGTTTGGAATGTTTGTGCTGAAGCATCAACTATACCGAATAAGTCAATGAAGTAAGCATAAATTATGATGGATAATGTAACTAGTGCAATTATAGAAATTGTCTGCCGTGTATAATCTCGTTCATTTAACACGTCTTCCATATCCACACCCTAGATAACTGAAATTGAAGTCAATCTTAATCATTCAAACGGATCTAAATTGATTAATTGTTCAACATCGATTCGCTTGTATCCTCTCTCTTCTGCATCAACGGCAGCTTTGACAAGCATCCTACGAATCCATCCCAACATCATTAGTTCCTTCATTTTATCAAGAGCATCTATGAAATTAGCAGGGTTACTTCCTAACTGTGCATGTTCTCTGATGTTTTGTCCTGTCTCGTCAACAACTTCGTAATACCACATCATCAATTCTTCAATTGCACCATCTGTAACAGGCATGCCTGCGAATGACTTTGCCATCTTTCTGACAACAGCAGGAGTCAATGCGGAGCCGCTAATTTGACCTTCTAGAATATCCTCTTGAATCTCTATCTCTACAACATTTTCATCGCCTTCTGATGATTCCTGGACCGTTGAAATGGATTCAATATGACGAGGTTTGATTGTATTGACTCTGTCTTTTGCTGCAGCGCTTTCGGCAGCATGCAATACCTTTTTCAAATAGGTTTCAAGGTGTTCTATTCCAGCTTGAACCGCTTCAGAGCCAACACTTTCTAGACTGCTCAAGCGTTCTATCATCAACTCTCTTGTTCGGTTGTAATTCAGTCGAGTTCTGTTAGTGTCATCAAGTGTTTTTTTGTCGGGAGTTGCGCTTAGAGTTGCTTCTTCCATCGCTGGAACCATGCGGTCGATTTCTGAAACTAACATCTTTACGAGTTGTTCTTTTACAGCACCTGATAGTCTCATGTCTGTAAAACCAGACGATACGAATCCAATGTGACTTGTTGAGTAGGGTTTGGCCATCTATTCCACCAAGCCGTCCTCTCTACTCATGGCTTGAGAAACTTCCCATGCATGGAAACATTCGTGTCCTCCGAGAAAACCACCGGCCTCTCTAGAAGGACCAATGAATTCAGCAGCGCAGAATTGACAGAAAACATGGACTATGTATTCATTGAAATATGTACCATTTGGTGTTGACCTTTTCGCTATTTTCTTCCCAATGTCAGATTCATCCCAGTCTGATAATTTGACAGTATATTCTTCATCGATTACAATTTTTTCAGTCATTTTTACCACTCCGTAACCCAAGGAATTGCCCCATCTGCAGTAATCGGCCTCATCCCTTCCTCGTCGCGAGTCCAAGTATCCTCAGAACCAATACTTCCTTCTGTATGAACCACCTTTGGTTCGATTGCCATTGTTCCACCAATTGGCAATGGTCTGTCGAATCCTTCGGCGACAACTGGAGATTCATCTAACTGGAGACCAACTGAATGGCCTAAGAATTTTGATTGGTCTGGAGCCATACCCATCAGGTGATCTGAATGACCCAATTCTACAGCAAGTGAATGCCCTTGTCTCCAAGCCTCAGAACAATCCAAACCTTGGTCGAGAACATCAACAACTACGTCCTTTACAGCAACCATGTCTTCCAATCGCTCTTCCCATTCTTTTGATAGAGAACCAGCGACAAACATTCTTGTTGTATCAACAACATATCCTCTGTGTAAATGTACTAAATCAACTAATACCGGTTCGTTAGCCTTTATTGTAGTAAAACCACTACCCATTGATGCCATTGGATGAGGTCCTGTGCCGCCAATAGCTGAATCGAAGAATGAAGGGACGCCCCCCGCTCTTCCTGCAACAATTACGCCCCTATCACATTGTAACGGAAACCTGCGCATTTGCACATTTCCACCAAATCCTGCGGCTCTACTTACCGCCTCTGCTGCTGCAACAAGTTCGATTTCTGAAACTCCTTCACCGCCAACTCTTGTTACCGCTTCGAACATATCCAACTGAACTGATGCTCCATCTTCCATCATTTGAATTTCCCACGGGCTCTTTACTTCTCTTTGTCCGTGAATTATTGATGTGCAATCCTTTGTCGCTCCAACTCTGTTAGCAAATTTATCTGCAAATGTGTGTGGAAGTTCACCAAATTGCATGGCTGGTATACATCCTATTGTATCAGAAAACTCTGCCATTCTTGGAAAGTTTTCTACGCTATGTGGCGAATCATCTTCACCCGACTCAAACTTTGCTCTAGATAGTGATCTCCTAACGAAAAGTCTTGATTCTCCATTGGCTTTTACCAGCAAAGATGCATTTTGTCTTCCGCCTGAATAATAGTATAGGTCTACTGGGTTTTGAACCAATGCTGCTTCGATATCATTTTCTTGAAGTAATTTAGCAAGAAGATTCTGCCTTGCTTCCATTTCTGAAACAGGCACTCTCCAATCTTCTCCCTCTGGGCCGACCAGAGTAGAAAGTGAGTCCTGCATAAACAAAGGCTAGCGCCAAAGGTTGAAAAACTACACCCATACATAGTATATGCCTAAATAGGCAACTTACATAGCAATAGCATGCGAACTGCACCCAAAGTATTGTTAATTTTAGGCGGTGTTTTCCTTTTGGTAGGGATTATTGGATTTGGTATTGGTATCAATAGCGCTACTGGAATTGAAGAAGATATGAACAAATATGAATTTGAAAATGCAATGAATGGAACAATGACAATCGATGATAACGATGGGCAAGGAGATATTGGAGTTACGTTTTGGGTTAAAGGAGAATACACAGATGATGATGGAAATGGAATTTGGGACATTTGTGATAATACAAATGTTGTAATTACCTCCAACCCTGAGGTCAATTCAAATTGGGATGAAGCTACCCTTTTGGATGGTAAGTTCTACTATGAAGTCAACTATGAAGCAAATAATAACGAAAGTAACTGTGCTGCAAACAACCTCAATAAGGTGAATGACCGCACTGAACAGGGGTTAGTAAAAATCGGCCGTGCATGCTGGGGATGCTTTGCTGGCGAGTTATCCTTCGAATCAAATCAAAGCGTTTGGGTCACTTACGATGATCAGCTTGGAGAGGATCTCATAGAAGGTCTAGTTGAAACTGCAATTGGTTTCTTTGCCGGTGTTGGCTCTTTTTGCTGTGGAGTAATCTTATTGATAATTGGAATAATCCTTGCCTTCACAATGAAGGACGAAGACCAAATTGTATACACCATGCCTCAGAGCAATCAGATGTCGATGCAACAGCCAGGAGTATGGACTGCCCCTGCTCAACCACAGAAGGTACAGACTGGAATGTCACAACCCGTGTTTGATGAAATTGGAAAAGGCGGTTTGTGAGTAAACCTTCTCTTTCTAGTCACAATAGATTGGTGCTTAGACCGGTCGAATCAAAAACCGGCCGCCTTTGGATTGGTTTGATGGCGGACTTCCTAAGTCTGGACGATGTCGATTTAGAGGGACGCACAGTCCTTGTTAGGGTCGACATTAATTCACCATTGGAACCTACTGCTAAGCTTTTCTTGGATGATACGAGAATTCGCAGAATAATTCCTACTTTGAACAAATTAAGAAAATCAAAAGTTGTAATTCTAGCGCATCAATCCAGACCTGGAAA
>MDTE01127656.1_pt1 | contig 12744 bp, 12 predicted proteins | sample 811231 | NCBI WGS metagenome assembly MDTE01 (sample SAMN05326651, study PRJNA326480) | marine metagenome | isolation source: seawater | place: Indian Ocean: Red Sea | collected 2010
ATACTATCACCTCGAATCCGCCATCCATCAGGGCTCTGGAATCGAAGACCCTCCTCCCTTCATGCATCAGGCCCGCATACGCATTCTCGGCAATTACTCCCGGCTCGTGATCAAAGCACACCCAGGCGGGAGTCATCACATCTGTGTTTATGTCATCTAGCAGATCCTCAATCTCCAGGTCCTCCATCATCAGATCGAGACCTTCGTAGAGTTGCTTCCTAATCATATCCAAGTCCTTGGTCAGAAACAACACCCTCTTCCCGGGCGTGAGTGCCACGTTATCAGGCGGCCATTCTTCTTGAGACATCATCCCCCTCATGTCTGCCAGAGAAGATTCGTATTTCACGATTCTCGATTTGTTGTGATTTTCAGATATTGGTTCGAGTGGCTGTTGAAATGCAATTAATAGACTTAAATAAGATGCCAATCGCGGATTTAATACCTTTTGTATAAGGGGGTGAGGATGTTATGTCATACCTTGTTGAGGACACAGTAAAGTGCGATGAATGCGGAAGCCGAAATTTGAGTAAGGATGAATCAAGGGGCGAAGTCGTCTGTGACGATTGCGGACTAGTCCTTGAAGACAAGGTCATAGATCAGGGAGCCGAGTGGAGGGTGTTCAGCCCCGAACAAGGAGATCAGCGTGCAAGGACTGGGGCCCCGATGACTGTGATGCTACACGACAAGGGACTGTCAACCGACATCGACTGGCAGAACAAGGACTACTCTGGCAAGTCAATCTCAAGTAGATACCGAAGCCAATTCTACAGAATGAGGAAGTGGCAGAAGAGGTCCAGGGTAAGCAATGCTACTGAGCGCAACAAGGCCATGGCTCTTGCAGAGCTAGACAGGATGGCAAGCCGCTTGGAACTCCCAAAGACCATCAGAGAGACAGCAGCTGTAACCTACGGGAAGGCTGTTGATGCTCGCTTGATCAGAGGAAGGTCGATTGAAGGAGTAGCTGCTGCAAGCCTGTACGCGGCTTGCAGAATCTGCGAGAACCCACGGACTCTCGACGAGATAGGAGAGGCAAGCAGGACCGGCCGAAAGGAGATCGGCCGGACATATCGCTTCATGGTCCGAGAGCTCAGGATGAAGATTCCACCAACTAAGCCCGAGGACTACATTCCGAGGTTCTGCTCCGGATTGGACCTAGATGCCGAGGTTCAGGCCAAGGCCTACGAGTTGATTGCTGCGGCCCAGGAGAAGGAGCTGACTAGTGGTAGAGGGCCAACGGGAATAGCCGCCTCAATCATTTACATCGCGAGCGTCCTCTGCGGAAAGCGCAGGACCCAGCGAGAGGTTGCAGAGGTCGCGGGAGTTACTGAGGTTACAATAAGGAACAGGTACAAGGAACTGATTCAGAACCTGAACATAGAGCTTGAAATTTAGACATCCCGACTCAAGAGCAACCAGTAGTCGAGCCGCACTCGTTGCACTTCAGGCAGGTTCCGTTCCTGACCATCTGGCTACCGCCGCAATCATCGCATATGTCTCCAGTGAACCCCCTCTCCTTCGCGGCCTGCCTGACAGCGCTCTCCGAGTCCACTATCGGTGCTATCGCAGCCTCCAGGGTCATCTGGATTTCCCTCTTTTCGCCCTGGACTCTTGAGAGCCCCTGCTCGGTAACCTCTGGCCTGCTGATGGAGAAGGGGTCTAAGTCGACCGCTTCGACATGAGCGAGGTCATCTCTTCCGTCGTACTTTATTCCCAGCTCTCTGAATACCCAGTCGATTATACTGGAGGACATCTTTACACGGCCGCTGCCACCCTCGATCATTCCGCTTGGTTCGAACTTGGAGAATGTGAACGACTTGACGAACGCATCTACTGGAACACCGTGCTGCAATCCTATGGACACGGCTATTGCGAATTGTGAAAGAAGCGCTCTCCATGCCGCACCCTCCTTGGAGGTGAGGAGGAATATCTCACCGAGCTTCCCATCCTCGTACTCGCCAGTGATTAGCCTGACGCTGTGCCCACCAACCCTGGCCTTGAAGTTCGTACCCGTCTTCATGTCAGGAAGCGGTCTCCTCGATGCAATGTAGTTCTGAACTAGGGCTTGGGCGACCGGCTTGGCCACCTCCTCCGGTACTGGCATGACATTGACCGCCTCTTCGACCATCTTCTCCACCACAGGTTCCTCTACATCCTCTTCGTCGAGTTCCATAGAGTCGACCAGCTGGCTCATCAGCGGCTGGGAGAGCTTGCTTCCATCCCTGTAGACGGCACATGCCTTGTTCATGGTAGCATGGCTGAGGTTGTATGCATCTCTCACGTCATCGATGGTTGAATCTGATGGCATGTTGATAGTCTTGGAGATGGCACCGGAGATGAACGGCTGGGCGGCTGCCATCATCTTCACATGGGCCTCCCAAGCGATTGACCTCTTTCCGTACTTGCCGCACGGAGTGGCACAGTCGAAAACCGCCAGATGCTCGTCCTTTAGTCCGGGAGCACCCTCAATGGTGTTGTACCCGAATATGTGGTCATTAGCGGAGCTGATTTCTTTAGTGGTGAAGCCCAGATGTCCTAGGGTGTCGAAGAACGGGTCCTTGAACTGGTCCTGGGTGATTCCTAGGGTGCCGACACAGAAATCCTCCCCTAATATCGATGGGGCGAAGGCGGACCTGAGGTCGAACACGTCCCCAAGCTTGTCCTCTATAGAATTCAGGATTGTCGAGTCGAACCCAGCCTTCTTCAATCTCTCGGTGGGGAGGCTTGGGCATCCGCCCAGACGCTTGGTCCCCATGATGTACTCCTCTATTGTCAAGGCCTCGGACTCGGAGTAGCCGAGCCTGCCGAGAGCGTTTGGGACCCCCCTGTTGATTATTCTCAGGGACCCGCCGCCAGCCAGGGTTTTGAACTGGACTAGAGAGAACTGAGGCTCCACCCCCGTAGTATCGGCACCCATCACTAGGCCAATCGTGCCAGTAGGGGCAATCACGGTGGTCTGGGCGTTTCGATAGCCGTGTTCCTCGCCCTCAATGACGGCCCGGTCCCAACAGCTCCTAGCCGCTTCGAGGAGATCCTTGGGGCATTTCTTCGCGTTTATCCCCAGCGGGTGCACGGTAAGCCCTTCGTATTCATCAGCTGGAGCGTCGTAAGCAGCTCTTCTGTGGTTGCGCATAACCCTTAGCATGTCGTCAGAGTTCCTTTCGTAGTCAGGGAAGGCACCCAGAATCGATGCCATCTCCGCGCTTGTTGCATAAGTCTCACCGCACATTATCGATGTTATAGCACCGCAGATTGCGTAGGCCCTCTCGTCGTCGTATGGTATGCCCATGTGCATCAGAAGGGACCCTATGTTGCAGTATCCCAGGCCTAGAGTCCTGTAGTCGTAGGATCTCTTGGCGATAGACTCGGAGGGGAATTGGGCCATCAGAACGCTGATTTCCAGAGTAGTGGTCCACAGGCGCACGCTGTGTCTGAAGTCTTCAATCTGAAACTCATGGGTGTCGAGATCGTAGTAGTGGAGTAGGTTGATGCTCGCGAGGTTGCACGCGGTGTCGTCTAGAAACATGTACTCGGAGCAGGGGTTTGAGCCGTTGATCCGACCAGCTTGGGGGCAAGTGTGCCACTCGTTGATTGTAGTGTCGAATTGGACTCCCGGATCGGCGCACGCCCATGCGGTGTATGCCACTTTGTCCCAGAGAGAGCCCGCGTCCACGGTCCTGCAGGGAATAGGATCTCTGTCGTCAAGCTTTGCTGCTTCCATCTCGGTTCTGAAGTAGAGGCCCCACTCATCTCCAGACTTGACTGCATCCATGAACGAGTTAGGGACTCTAACCGAGTTGTTGCTGTTCTGGCCCGAGACGGTCATGTACGCCTCTCCCTGCCAGTCGGTATCCAGAGATTCAAACTCCAAGCCTTTCCAACCCTGCTCAGCTAGGTCGAGAATTCTCTGAATGTGAGCCTGGGGGACGCTGTCATTTATCGCTCTGACCATTGCCTTTCGAAGACCGAGGTTGGTCTTCTGGCTGAACCTCCCCTCGTCATCTCCGAATGACCAGATAGACTCCATGATTGAGTCTGCATGTTTCTGAAGAATGGAACTACCAATCACGAGTGCCGAGACCTTCTCCTCCTCCGAGGGCTTCCAGTCAATGTACTCCTCTATGTCCGGGTGGTCCAGATCCAGAGTGACCATTTTTGCAGCTCTACGGGTTGTCCCACCAGATTTTATTGCACCAGCAGCTCTGTCACCAATCTTGAGGAACGAAAGCAGGCCGCTCGAGGTTCCTCCCCCCGAGAGGGGTTCGCCAGCACCCCTAATGTTAGAGAAGTTAGAGCCCGTACCTGAGCCGTACTTGAAAAGAAGAGCCTCTCTGTTCCAGAGCCCCATTATTGAATCGCTCCCCCCCACTAAGGAGTCAGAGACAGATTGGATGAAACAGGCGTGGGGCTGGGGCCGCTCATAAGCGCTTGAAGATAGACCCACCTCCCCCGTCACCGGATCTACGAAGCTATGTCCCTGAGGGGGTCCTTCAATGCCATAGGCCCAGTTTAGGCCTGTGTTGAACCACTGGGGACTGTTCGGTGCCGATCGCTGGCTGGCGATTAGGTAGCACATCTCATCGAAGTAGGAGCGGGCATCCGCCTCGCTTGCGAAGTATCCATACTTCCAGCCCCAGTAGGTCCAGGTCCCTGCAAGTCGACGGAATAATTGCCTCCCGTCGGTCTCACCACCCATTCTCTCGGCGGCGTCAATTGTCTGAAGCCGCTCGTGGTCCGGCTCACTTCGCTGTAGCCAGACAGGCACCCCCTCTTCGGGTACGTTCCGAAGGATCTTCGGAACACCCGCCTTGCGCAGATACTTCTGGGCACAGACCTTTCCGGGAACCCCGGAGAATCCCGACGGCAGAGCGACTCCTTCGATAGAGTCGGCCATAGAACCGTCGGGATTCCTGATTTCGACGTCCATGGAAATCCATTCGAACGACTCGAAAGGATCGTGGCCAGCCGACGTAAACCGTCGCTCTATTACCAGTCCCTCTTCCGAGCTCAGCTTGCCCTCGGATGTCGCAATCTTTGTCTGCATTCTTCTCTCACTCCCGTAATGATTTGGTCAGGTTTGGTCCCGCCTGTGCAAGGGAGTTGCACTTCCGGATGGGGGGTGTTTAATGATTAGTATTGGATACTGCACATTGAGGAGTAATTTCATCAAAATATAGTCAGTTCCATTCAACAGCTATTGACGACTATTGATGCATTTCTAGACTCCAGTTTAGGCTGGCTCCCGAGCGGGTGATCATAATTCCAACGCTGCAAAACTTCTCGTGGCTGCTCTCAATTAGCCTTCGCACCAGGGCCTCAGGCACGTCTCCTTTAACGACGTACCTCATACTTATTGATGTGAAAACTTTCGGTGCTTCGGGCGCCCTGACGGCCTCGGTTTCGATTTTTATGAAATCCAAGTTTTCTGTCCTGTGCTTTAGTCCGTCAATGACATCGATGAGAGAACACGCCGCATGTCCGTGAAGAACCATCTCCATAGGGCTAGGTGAATCGGCATTATAGATCCCGAACTTCTTGCCTCCACCAGTAATACCGACATAGCCTTCTGACTCGGTCCAACCAACCTCTCCCTTCACATACCTTCCAAGAAAGCCACCCCCTTCAAGGGTTGGCTTCATCTATCCCTCATCTGTCGGAGTAATGAGAGAGATGACAGAGGGAAAGATGATTTCGATTTCATCGGGAGAGTTAGAGGTCCCAGATAACCCCGTAATACACTACATCGAAGGGGATGGAATCGGGTCGGATATCACTCCCGTGATGATGGAAGTAGTCGACAGCGCAGTTGAGAAAGCGTATCTAGGCGAGAGGAGAATTCACTGGGAAGAGGTCCTAGCTGGTCAGAAGGCATTCGATGCAACAGGGGAGTGGCTTCCCGAGGAAACCAAGCAGTCAATGAGGGACGGACTGGTATCAATCAAGGGCCCACTCACAACTCCAGTAGGAGGGGGCATTAGAAGCCTAAATGTGGCTCTAAGACAGCAACTAGATCTGTATGCATGCGTCAGGCCAGTCAGGTGGTTCGAGGGAACTCCAAGCCCAGTAAAGGATCCCGGTGCGGTGGACATGATAATCTTCAGGGAGAACAGCGAGGATGTCTATGCAGGAATCGAATGGGAGGCCGGAAGCGAGGACGCCCGAAAAGTGATCGATTTCTTGCAGAATGAAATGGGTGTTGACAAAATTAGGTTTCCAGGAACCTCAGGTCTAGGGATTAAGCCAGTTAGCCAGGAGGGAACAGCCCGTATCGTCAGGGCGGCGATAAAGTATGCAATAGAGAACAACAGGGATAGCGTAACTCTCGTACACAAGGGAAACATCATGAAATTCACAGAGGGCGGATTCAGAGACTGGGGGTACCAGTTAGCAAAGGACGAATTCGGGGCTACCGAACTGGAAGGCGGTCCCTGGTGCACATTTGAGAACCCGAATTCTGGCAACATCATCACAGTCAAGGACGTAATCGCCGACGCCATGCTCCAACAAGTCCTTACTCGTCCACGAGAGTACGGCGTCCTTACCACAATGAACCTAAATGGCGACTACATCTCAGATGCCCTAGCTGCCCAGGTCGGTGGCATCGGGATTGCACCGGGTGCGAACATCAACTATGATGCCGGAGTAGCGATTTTCGAGGCAACTCACGGCACGGCTCCAAAGTATACTGGCCAAGACAAAGTAAATCCCGGTAGCCTCATTCTTTCTGCAGAAATGATGCTCAGGCACATCGGGTGGCTGGAATCGGCAGACCTGATTATCAAGGGAATGGGGGGAGCCATTTCATCAAAAACAGTCACCTACGACTTCGAGAGACTGATGGATGGGGCCACGCTGCTGTCATGCTCTCAATTTGGGGAAGCCATAGTCTCACACATGTAGGCAGAAATCATGGACGAAGCTAGGGAGAGGATGCTAGCTCTGTTCAATCGTTCAATGGAATCGAATCATCCCCTATCGTGGTTTGAGGATCTTTACCAAGAATCTGATAGAGACAGGCGACTGATTCCTTGGGATTGGAAAGAACCACACCCGTTTCTCGTCGACTGGATAGATAATTTCAGAGGCTGCGGGAGCGCCCTTGTTGTAGGCTGCGGTCTCGGCGAAGATGCAGCCTTTCTGAGTAGCAGGGGGTGGCAAGTTACGGCCTTTGACATATCAGAGTCTGCCGTAGACTGGGCAAGAAAGCTACACCAAAAGCTTCCAGTAGAATGGATGGTGGCGGACTTGCTCGACACTCCCGACTCATGGCACGGCAAGTTCGACTTGGTTCTCGAGGTCCACATCCTCCAAGCAATCCCCAGGGAGATCAGCAAATTGGCCTCGAAAAACCTCTCTCCGCTTGTAGCTACGGGCGGCCATCTAGTCTGCATTGGAAGAATCGACAACCCAGAAGAGGAGCAGACAGGGCCACCTTGGCCGCTGCCTATTGACTTCATTGAAGAAATAGGCACCAATCTGGAAAGCCTTGAGATATTCACAGCAACCATCCCAGATAAGGAATCCACCAGATACAGGGCGGTTTGGAAAAATACCTTGTGACAGACTCTGAGAAATTAACCACATCTAAGTCGAACCCGCCTGTCCACAGCACGTGAACCCGGCTAGGCTAGCAGTAGTGCTTGCACATCCGCTGGCAGCCATTATTCTAATCTGGATGTTTTTTAGACAGAGAAGGTGGAGGCAGCAGTCCTCCGTCTTGAAAGGCGAGGAAAGGAGGGATTCGGTATATGACCATGAGTCGAAAGGCGACAAGATTGCCATAGCCAGTATCGGGATTGTACTCCTTGCATTCGCTTCCAATGCTACTAGGGGGGTAATTGACCACGGAGATGCAACCAGTTACCTTGTCCCCGGCTTCCATGGATTGACAGGTTTAATGGGATTGACGATGATGCTCTATCTTTGGAGGCTGGGAAGGAGGACCAAGGAGAAAAGGGAATCAGGAGAGGGGTTCGCTAGGACCAAGGAAATGCACGGTAAGATTAGCGATTTGCTGGGCATTCTGGTAATTATTCACGCTTTCCTGGGATTCCTATATCTGCTAAATATTCTGTAGTCCACGTTCAGCCCACATCTCCAGCCAAGCAGACACGTTCCTTTCTATGTCATCTTTGGAAACAGGCCTCTCTTCTAAGTCCCCCCCGGAGATGGGCTTGATTCTACAACCACATGCATTCGAATGGCCCCCTCCGTCCTCGTCGAAGCGCGTGGCCAAATTTGTGAGGTCGAAAACTCCACCCCGGGGATGCAGGAACGAGTTTGTGTAAAAGGACGCAGATACGGGATACCTGCCACCTTCTCCAAAAGATGCACCCACGTCCCCGTGAATTATCATGCATGCATCGCATTCGTCGCCAGCCATTGCAGTTACTTGGTATCCGTTCGACCTCATCCCCAGGTCCTCAAGCCTCACTATCGCCAATCTATCTACAACCACCATCCTTCTTTCGATCTCCCGAATTAATGCCCTTCTCTCGTCACGCCTCTCCTCGACAATTGCTGAAATCTGAGGCTCACATAGGATCCTGTCCACAGACTCCCCCTCTTGCAGCGATTCCAACACCGTCATTGCGGTTTCTTCGCCCGCGCCTATCGCCCAACTTAGCAATAATACGGGGGCCTCGGAAAGATACTCTTCCCTTGAAATCCCTCCACCGTCGAGCTTGTCCACCCAAAATAAAAGATCAGACAGATCGGATAGATCCACTCTCTTGGAAACCAAATCGAAGGCTATTCGTGCGGCAGAAGGGGCATCTCTCCAGACAACTACTGGCATTGCAGACTCATCGCTTTGGGGCATATTGGACTGATGGTGGTCAATGCTAAGCCCGCAATCCGGATGGCTGGGTAAATCGCATACAGCTGTCCATCGATCTATTCTGCCGTCAAACATCCCTGCCCGCAGCTCCCCGGGATGGCCAAACACAATCTCGGCCCCTGTCCACCACCGACGAAGAATTGCTGCAGTAACTACCCCATCCAAGTCACTATCAGTAACTATTCTCCTGATTTCTAGATCTAGAGGATCAATTCCCACAGCGCAGGGAAAATAACCACGCCAATGGTGGTTTCGTATCTTCGAATAGGTTCACGGAAGGTTTTCATCCTTCAGCGAAACACACTACAGTTATGCAAGGCAAACCCCGGGCCCTAGAAACCTCGTGCGGCTTTATTCTGGTCAACTTCGACAGCATTTTGTTACTTCAATACCCCCAGGGCCATTGGAGCTTCCCCAAGGGACACATCGAGGATACAGACGCCGATCACCATTCTACCGCCCTGAGGGAGCTAACCGAGGAAACCGGAATTTCCAATGTGACGGTTGAAGATGGCTGGAGCAGAAAGACGGAATACACATTCACCAGAAAGGGGAGGGAAACCCCTAAGCAGGTTTTCTGGTATATTGCTGAGACAGACGAACTTGCCGTCTCTTTGTCTCACGAGCACACAAATTATCTCTGGCTCCAATTTGACGAGGCAGAGGATTTGATAACTTTCGAACAGGAGAAGGAACTACTTCGGTCAGCAAGGGACCATCTCAGGAGAAATGGCCGAATTTTGTAATCAACCCTCTCTCTTCCCCTTTGGGGTCCAGAGGGACTCTTCTTCCCCCGTATTCATTGTAATCCATCTTGCCATGACGAATAACCAGTCAGAAATTCTGTTCAGATAGCAAATTATCTCTTCCCTCACAGAACCCTCTCCCTCCTTTTCTCTCAGAGAACAAGCTTCTCGTTCTGCTCTCCTAGCTACTGTTCTGGCTACATGGAGGAAAGCTACTGGAGCCCCCCCGGTGGGCAAGATGAAGGACTCAAGGGGCTCCAACTCCTGTAGCCATCCATCCATCTCATCAACCAACTTATCACATTCTTCCATGCCGATCAGAACCATTTGTTCAGGAATATTGCCTGGAAAGCACGCACACTCTCCCCCAAGATCGAATAGCTCCTGCTGAACTCTAGAAAGAGCACCCTCAGCATCATCGGGCCTATGGAACCGAGTCAGTCCAGGCATCCTTGCTAGCTCCATCCTAACAACGCCAATTTGGGAGTTCAATTCGTCAATGGTACCGAACAATCCAACCCTAGGATCCTCCTTACCCACATTTGTCCCATCAAGCAACGAGGTCCTGCCTCGATCACCGGTTCCAGTATGGACCCTGTTTATTCGGACCATGAAGGTGCGAGGGGACTCCTGTTTTCAATCGTACTCAGGCTAATTTGCTAAAGATGACAGGCCTTGCTCTATGGCCTCGGTCCACGAAGAGTCCACCGAACCCCAGCCTCCCAACTTCTCCAATTCTTCTAGGTTTTCGGCCTCTTCAGATGTGTTCCCCAGGCGTCGGTGAATTAGAATAAGTGCTGCGTAGCTCATCGAATTAATCCACTGGTCTTCCATGTCCCAGGACTTTTCGAAGTGAGCAATTGCCCCCTTCGGACCCAGCAACAATCCTCGGTGGATTTGCCTAAGCCCAGACTTCGACCAAGCTATTCCAGGTACTCCCAATACCAATCCCCTGAAAGCTAAGTATAATTCTACTGTAACCATCGTACTAGCTAGAACGAATGACCCTATTTGCTCAGACTGACCTGCGAACTCCCACCTAGCAGAGAGGAGGTAGATTCCACCAAAGCAGAACAGTACTCCCCCTAAGGGGGCAACAATCACATCGGTCTTTGTCACGCTCATATTTCTTATTCCTGAAATGACGAAGATACCACCAAGAAGTACCGAAACTACAGCGGGCAAGTCACCCTCCACCTCTCTAGGGCTTGTACTTGCAATCCAAAGAATCAGGGCTGTAATAAGAAGTACAGCCGCGAAACGAACACCATTCTCGGGGAAAGGCTGCAGCCTACTTAGGTAGTATCCGTACGCTCCCAAAACACCGAACAGAACGACCCAAAATAGCATTTCAACTCTCCACTTGGCTGCCCCATCCTGCTTTCCAGAAGTTTTCATTATTGAGAAGTAGGGACCACTCTGAATCATCCGCATTGAGAAGACTTTCAGCACGCCTCTCTAGCCCCTGAAAAAGAGACTCATCAACCTCTCCTAGAGAATGGGCCTTAATCCAATCTAACCGCATCTTCTCCACCCCACTCTGCCCCTGCTGCCTATCATCATAACTCATCTCGCAGACCTCTCTAAGGTCTTGAATCCACATCTTCGATCCTCTGATATGGGGTTCGTTCTGGAAGCCTTGGGGCTTCGTTCTGAATGGCCACCATCCCATGCTAACGAGCGAACGTCTGAGCGGAGTGTATTGATGCTTTGTGAACGCCTAAGTGCTATAGTCCACACGAGAAAACGTGGGCCGAGTAGTTGTTCACATCGATTCAAAGCCCAAGAATAGGTCAATTTCCTCAATTATCGACGATTACCGCGAAAGACTACTCCCCCGGGGAATCACTTTGAATGTGCACGGATCAAGTAGTGGAATCGAGGGTTACGAGTCCGAAATCTCGGGGCTCTCTGGTAATCTAGTAATTTTGGACCAGAGGGGGACGTCTATGTCTAGTCGAGAAATGGCAGCATGGATGGATTCAATCCAACTAAGTAGCGAAACTACTCACCTAGCGGTGGGACCCCATCAAGGATTTTCAGAAAACGTAAAGCAGAATGCGGACAAGACAATCTCCCTATCACGTCTGACGCTAACACACGAAATGTCTGCTGCACTCCTGATGGAGCAGCTGTACCGGGCGACGGAAATAAACAGAGGCACGGCATATCACAAAGACTGACACCTTATTGGAAATGATACAACAAAGCCTCTGTGATACGAATTACTACTATGTCAGGAATCCATTGATAAGGACCGGAATCGGCGCTGCACACCCTACCTGACGGTAAGGGGCGATTTTCATGGAAAAACAAGAAGAGAGAAACGTGAACAAGAGAATACTCCCAGCAATCTCGTTAGTGGGACTAATGCTGCTGAGCACACAGTTGATGGTTCTGCAAGATTCTGGTGACTTTCCCGAGGAACCGGAGACAACAGATTTCCCGAAGAGAACAGCATACCAACAACTCGAACAGTTTTCTGGTCCGGTTCAGGGAGAAGGCCAGAATCAGCCCGCTTCCACAAATCCATTCCTGGAGGCATACTTCCGCGATCCGTTCTACAACGACCCCGCTGCCTACTACGGAAAGGTATCCGACCCCTCGGCGCTTGTACTAGACCCAAGTTACGGATTCTTCCTCGAGGAAACTAACACGGATGACCACGACAACGACGGGATTGACGACTTGAATGACCTTGACGACGACAACGACGGGATAAATGACCTCATCGAAAGGTTCGATGGGTGCTACGGAACTGACCCGTATGACCACGACAACGACGGAATTCAGGACGAATTCGACTGGGACGACGACAACGACGGAATTCTCGAGGGCCCCATCGACTATTCACAAGGGAATGATCCTTGGAATGTAACATCAGACAGACACGTCCACCCAGATGTAATCCATCCTTGGACAGGGCAAGCAGTTGGTTTTGACTACCTCGTAGATCAGAACCCAATGGACCACGACAACGACGGAATTACTGACGAGGACATAGACGGTTCGGGCAGGGGGTCCTATGACGAGGACGACGACAACGACGGGCGCATCGACCAGTTCATTTGGCCTTGCGACTTCGATTTCGACGGAATTCAGGACTACTTCGACCTGGATGACGATGGCGATGGAGTGAACGATATCGATGACATCCACCCA
>MDTE01139521.1_pt1 | contig 12743 bp, 8 predicted proteins | sample 811231 | NCBI WGS metagenome assembly MDTE01 (sample SAMN05326651, study PRJNA326480) | marine metagenome | isolation source: seawater | place: Indian Ocean: Red Sea | collected 2010
TAGGCAGCGAGAACACAGGGAAGATACTGATTGACCATGTTTTTGACCTTGTACTCTTAACAGGGCCGTCCTGACGGTCTGCCCTGGTTTCACAGTCTAGAACAAATTTCGAAGCGACTGACAACCGGCAGGGGAGTCCTCCTTTCCTTCCAAAACCGCCTTGAGACTGCTACGAGCTAATGGAGTATCAGATTCTTGCTGGCCGCACTGCTGTGGGTGATACACCCGGCCACGGCAGGAACCTATGTCGTCGGCATGGAGAATCCCCGCTCTCTGCCACATTTCGGAAGCAACATCGGTCATACAGTCCAGTGGACCAGGTGGACAATGTCTGCCCATCGTTGCGATGGCAGCCAACACCATGCAGGGCGGCCGACCTGCATGCATCGCCGCCGGCATGGATGACTATTTGAGCAAACCGGTCAAGAAAGAGCTGCTCGGTGCCACCTTGAACCATACAGGTCACCATTGAACTCAGCGGGTTGTGCCAGACGCAGGCTTCAACACCGAGAACACCAGCAGCCCCCAGACTATCCAGACGAGCTCGCGAATGCGCCGCACTACAGCAACGGCTACGGTTGGTGAACCCGTAATGGCGGCTCCAACCAGCACGAGAACACCTTCTTGCACACCGAGAGATTGCAATCTACGCAATCAAGGTGCAGCGAGAGTATTTTGGTCGTTCCAAATGAGCGAGTTGCAGCACCGAGTGTGTGCTTTATAGCCTCCACCCGAAGGGCTGGGACCTAGGATTGCCCCCAGCAGCGTTGTCGGTCGTGTAGAATGACTACACGGTGCTCCCTCCGCCTTGCTGGCGACAATCTTAGGTCCCAACGGCGGCACGCATGAAAGCTGAACAGGCCCTAGCTACATGAGCGAGACTTTTGACTACATCATTGTCGGCGCCGGCTCTGCGGGTTGTGTGCTCGCCAATCGATTGAGCGAAGATCCGGACACCCGCGTTGCTTTAATCGAAGCAGGTGGTGCCGACCGTAACATCTACATTCAAGTGCCTGGTGGCACCATGGATGTGATGAATCAGCCCGACATCCAGTGGCCCTATCAGAGTGAGCCCGAGCCTCATTTGAACAACCGCCGTATCTGGCAGCAACGCGGCAAGGTGCTCGGTGGTTCGTCCTCCATTAACGCCATGATGTACATGCGTGGTAACCCGCTGGACTACGAGAACTGGGTGCAACTTGGCGCCACCGGCTGGGGATTCGCCGATGTGCTGCCCTATTTCAAACGTTCGGAGCGATTTGATGGCGAGCCCAGCAGTTTACGTGGTGGTAGTGGTCCACTCGGCGTCCACCACAACACCTTGGACAACCTGTTGTTCCGGGTGTTTATCGAAGCCGGTGTCGAAGCCGGCTATGCCCACAGCAACGACCTGAACGGCTTTGCGCAGGAGGGCTTTGGCCCGGCAGACAGCAGCGTGCGGAATGGCCGCCGATCGAGCACAGCCGAAGCCTATTTGCACCCGATTCGATCACGTCCCAATCTCACTGTCAAAAAGCTCACGACCGCGCGCCAGATCATCATTGAGCAATCCCGTGCTGTTGGCGTCGTCGTCGAGCAAGCCGGCTCGGAATTATCATTGTATGCCGAACGCGAGGTCATCTTGTGCGCGGGCGCCATTAACTCACCGCAGCTGCTGATGCTCTCCGGCATCGGTCCGGGCAAGCACCTGCAGTCGGTTGGCATCGAGGTGAAATGAGATATAGCCGGTGTTGGCCAGAACCTGATGGACCATCTGGTGGTTTACCTGCAATGGCAGTGCACCCGCGCGGTCAGTGTTCAGCCCTATGCGCGGCCACCGGGACGCTGGCTGGCGGCACTGCAGTGGATCCTTTCAAAACGCGGCCCGGCGGCATCCACCCAAGGAGAAGCCTGTGGATTCTTACGCAGCCGGCCCGGAATCGAATGGCCTGACATCCAAATCGATTTTATGCCCGCTTGCTTGCTCGAGGATCTGAGCGTGGCGCCGGTACCACATGGATTCTCCGCCCACGTCGGCCCGCTACGTCCCAAGAGCCGTGGCAGCATTGCGTTACAGTCAACCGATCCGGATGCTGCGCCGCTCATCCGCTTCAACTTTCTGACGGCCGACGACGACTGGCTAGGCATGCGTGCCAGCGTGAAACTGACACGCGAGGTCATGGCGCAGCCCGTTTTCGATGACTATCGCGGATCGGAGCTTCTGCCCGGTGCCGACGTCGTGAGCGATGCGGACATCGATGGGTTTGTTCGCGACACCGCGACCACCAACTTTCACGCCACCGGCACTTGCAAGATGGGGACTGACGAACACGCCGTGGTCGACCCGGAATGTAGAGTACGGGGTATAGATGCTCTACGTGTCGTGGATGCATCGGTCATGCCGCAGATCACCAGTGGCAACACCAACGGGCCGACCATCATGATTGCGGAAAAAGCCGCCGACCACATACGGGGCATGCTGCTACCCCCGGATCCGCAAGCCTTTCACCGTGCGGTCGACTGGCAAACCAGCCAGCGTTGACCAACATGAGATGCTGGGGGCAAGGAAATGATCCGTTTGCCAGTTCAAGGTAAGCTCAGCTCATCACAACAACGGCAGATGGGGTTCATGAACCAACAGCAAATGAGTCAGGCTATTGACGACATGTTCGCCGCGTACAGTAACGGCAATCTGGACGGCTTCGTATCCGCGTGCGCTGAAGACATGCACTACCAGGACACCGGTGGCGGGCCACCGCTCAAAGGACGTGACGCCTTCAGGAACTATGCCGCCGGATGGTTCGAGGCCTGCTCCGACGGTGTGCTGTCCCCACAGCGAAAAATTCTCGGTGATGATGAAGCTGCCCTCGAGATGCGCTTCACCGCCACCCACGACCGCGGGCCGCTGTACGGTGTGGCGCCGACGGGCAATGCTTTCGTGCTCGAGTTCGCCATAACCCTTCGGTTCAGAAATGATCAGATCATCGAGCTGAAGGCCTGGTACAGCCCGCTGCCGCCGATGCAGGCGGTTGGTCTCATCGAAAACTTGCCGGTGCGTCCAGCGCCGTCATAGCCACCGTCTCCAGAGGGATCGCCGCAGTGCCCAGTCAAGACCACGTCAAAGCCGAAATTTTCAGGGGGCCGTTCGATCCCGGAGGCCAGCCGGAAGTTGCCACCGGTCAGCCACTGGAGTTGTCGTTTTTTGCCTGGAATGTGCAAGGCGGCTTGTCGGCCACCAAAGCCGTGCTATCCGATCCGGCGCGATATCGAGACTATTGGCACTGGCCCACCGCCTCGAAGTTGCTCATGACCGCGGACCGCATCGGCTTCGATCACCAAGTTCAGTACGGTATGTGGAGCGGCTGGGGTGGTGCTACCGCATGGAACAGCGCCGGACTCGACTTCGCAACAGCGGGCACCGCCAGTGCCGTTGTCACCGAACGTTTGAATCTGTTCTCGACGGTGCATGTAGGCTATCGATTCCATCCCATGCATATCGCCAAGCTGGGTGCCAGCATGGACTTCATATCGAATGGCCGCTGGGGTCTGAATGTCGTGACCGGCATGATTCTCACCGACTTCCAGAAGTTTGGTTTCAAAGAACGGCCCGACGGTCCGGTACGCTACGACATGGCCGACGAGTTCGTCACCTTGCTCAAATATCTGTGGGCGAACGAGCGCCCGGTCGATTTCGAAGGTGAGTACTACCAATGTTATGGCGGCTACGTGGCGCCGAAACCGGTGCGCAAGCCCCGGCCGATTCTAATGAATGCGGGTCAGTCAGAAGCTGGTTTCGATTTCGCCTGTCGACAAGCGGACTGGGTATTCGTGGTGCCGCCGAAAGGCCGGCTGGAAGACTATGCGGATCTGGTGAACAAAGCTCACCAACTGGCCGCAAGATACGGCCGCCGCGTCCGCATTGGCGCGATGTGCTATTGCGTCATGGAAGACACCGACGAGCAAGCACAGGCCACCGTTGACTGGTTGGAAGAGAACGCTGACACCGAGGCCATCCGCTTCTACATGCGTCAGACCATGGGCACTGCCAGTGCGATGGACGTCGACGACAAGGACGATCCGTACGCCGGACTCGGCCGTGATCAGTTCATGAAAGTGGCGCTGGGTATGACCGGTTACCAGTTCTTCGGCGGTTATGAGACGGTCGCAGAAAAAATGCGCGCGCTGCACGAGGTCGGTGTCGACAACCTGGTGATCGGATTTTTCGATCCACAACGTGCACTCCAGCAAATGGAGCAGCACGTGTTGCCGATACTCAAACGTATGGGTTTACGGAAGTAGGACCGCGGTCAAGCACCTTCGACGAACTCCCAGCCGCGTTGCGTCAACGCCTGCTTGGCCCGATCTGACAGATGCCCAGTCACCCGCAACTCCTTGTAAGCAACAGCGCCGGCAATCGCCTGGTCGGCAGCATCGACAATCGCTTCCAACGATGCCGTCCAAGACAAATAGTCCACCGGAGTATTGGCTATCACGCCGCCTTCGGCGGTTATGCCGAACAGCAGTTCACCAACTGACACCAACCCGCTCAAAGGAGTGTGGTTGGCATGATAGTCAGCATACATCCGCGCCTGTTGAGCGCGAAACCGGGCCACATCCGCAGTATCGGTAAGAACGGCGTGCGTGATGAACCGTTCTCGACTCTCGACGCCAGCCATCTCGTCAAGCGCGGCCACGATCTCCGTTTGCTCTCTAGGGGTGAACAAAGCATTGCCGATAAACAACTCGATCACGGATTCGTGCACACCCATATCCGCAAGTCGTTCGCGATTGAGCAGCCTGAGGTCGTCAGGAGAACTGTCCCGGACGACCTGATCCATGAGCTGAGTGGCGCTGGTTGCGGTGATGGCGATACCAACACCGCCCGAGACGGCGCCAAGCGCTATGCTGCCACTCAGCCCAGCGGTGTATCCCGTCCATGCGACGGCGTTGAGTCGTCGCTGCAGCAGCTGATTTCGAGAATACACATCAACGCCGAACTCATACGCATAGTCACGCTTGGCTTTGGAGAAGCCGATGAGGTCCTCGAACTGACTGTCCTCTGCATCACTCCGGGCCGTTTCGCTCAGACGGCGGGTTGCCCGCCCAAACAGCTTGCCCACACCAGAAACTACATTCTCCACGCTGCCAATCGGGTCAGTCACAATACTCTCGGCGCCCGCCACCAGGTCTTCGACCTTGCTGGTCACGGCATTGGCGAACAGCTCGGTCTCGTTGACGGCCTCCAGCTCGGCAATGACATTCATCTCATGCACACGCTTTCGCAACAACGCCGTCGAGGCAACATCCAGCTCGCCGAATAGAGACTGGATCACATAGTGATTCAAGAACCCGTCGTTTTGAACTCGATCGTCAACACGATGGTTGGACCCGGACAAAAGCGACTCGGTGAGCACGGTATCCGCACTGAACACTGGTGGAATTTCATAATCTTGCGCATGCGCTACGGTGAGCTGCAATGATGCGGCCATCATGACCGCGAATGTGGTTGCTCTCTCAATCATTCAGCTGACTCCTGTCGAAATCCCTGACCAGCAGACACCCATTCTGTCGCTGCGAGACCGACACCGTCTTCGAGTGCACTTACCAGGGACAGAGACGAATACGCCAACCCGTTCGGCGGCGGCACCGCCGGCGTAGCTCATGCGAAGAACGGACGACAGTCTAGTGGCTAGCCGTCAAGAATTGAATGGCGCATACATCGACCCGTGTCACGTTGGCTAGAATGTACCCGGACGCATGACATCAAGTGGTAGACGGATCTCCAGCATTGCTCGAATCGCCTCGTCATTCGTCACGCCCACATAGTCCGGATAGTGACTACTCAGAATCTGCTTCACCCGCTGCCGAGCCGCTTCACGGATGTCCGGCCGCCCGCTCGCCTCCCAGTCTTCAATGCTGTCTCGATTGCCGAGGTCCGGATAGACATAGTCGCGGGTCATGCGGCTCAGCGTCTGCTCGTGGGCGAGAAAATGTCCCGGGCCGTCGATGACCTCACCAATGACTTCGTAGGACAGTGTCTCGTCGTTGACCTCAATACCGCGTACACCTCTCAGAACGGCTCCCGGCATGTCGTCGTCGACGACCAGACTCTCCATCGAGAAGCCCATCAACGCCGCTTGGCCACCGGCCGCACCGACGATAATGTTGCCGCCTGCAAGCCCTGCCATGGCTGTACTGTAGCCACGCTCCCAACCTGCCTGCACGTCACCTACTTTGGAATCCACAATACCCGCGCCGACGGTCACCGGTATGTCATAGTAGTGAGCTAGCTGCACGGCTGCCGCATTCAACAGGGCCATCTCGCCGCCGCCACAAGTTGCCCCACTGCGCAGATCGGACACGAACGGCCAGTTCCCAAAGATCAGCGGATGTCCGGGCGAGAGCAAATTCGCATACACCAGGGCTGCCAGACACTCGGCATTACCCTGCACCAGTGCGCCGGCGAGCGCCGTCGGACTGGTCGAGCCCGCCTGTCCGGCGGATGCGGCCCATATTGGCATTCCACGGCGCACCGCCGCCTCGAATGTTCGACAGGAATCCGCCGCAAACCTGAGGGGCGGAACCACGAACGCATTGACGATGGTGCAAAAAGGCTGATGCCGAAACCGATCTCCTCCAACCAACACGTGCTCGTACATGTCGACGCTCTTTTCCAGATGCTCTGGTTCAAAAAAGCTGGTGATGAAGTGTTTGGTGGTTGCGCTCATCAACGCATACGCGGTGTTGATATCCAGAGCCTCGGCATCGGGCATGTCTCGCGCAATACAGGGACGGTGCACGAAGTGCATGTTGGGCAAAGTGTCTTCGAGTCGAGCAATGTCGTAAACGTCACGCAGCGTGGAGTCTCTGTAGAGTCCGCTTTCGACATCCAACACCTTGACCGCGGCGGTACTGCCACTGAAATGGACACGACTGCCGCTCAAATTCAAGTCGTGTTGAGTGTCACGGCCGTACAGTACGAAATCCCGACCCGCAAGTGGCAACACGTCCTCGACCAGCGCCCGCGGAAAGCTCAGCCGGCCACGCTTGTTGATCCACCCACCGTGCTCGAGCACCAGATCACGACAAGAGTCGATTGGATCGGCCAGACCGTAATTCTCCAGCACATCCAGCGAGGTACGATGGATACGTTCGATGTCTTGCTGGCTGAGGGGCTGATAACTACCACCGATCAATCCGGCCCGAACCGGAGCTGTGCCCGGATCGCGCCCCGGACCACTGCGCCGGGTGCCGTGGCGCCGACGAGAGCCGCTCATACCGCTGCGACCGCGCCGACGGGGAATGGCGCCTCGACGATGCTGGCAGGATAGTGTTCACCGAGCAGCAGCACTTGCATCACCTTTGCATCATTGGCCACCGCCGACCTGAGCTGCGCAAAAGCCAGTGACTTCGCACAACTGTGACCAAAGGCTCCCGATGTCACAACGCCAACTGCTTCACCGGCGTGCTCAACAATTTCTCCACCCCAGGGGTCTACCGGAAGCGACTGGTGTTCGATCTGCATCAACACCAGCTGATAGTCCGCAAGCCGCCTGTCTTCGGAAGCAGGTGCGCAGACACTCGCTGATGGTGTTGCCTGGTCGTCCACTAGTGAGCCGAACCCAACCGAATCCGGGGTCGACTCGATGGAGAAGTCCAACCCCCAACGTGGTAATCCCCGCTCCAGACGTAGCGACTCGAGCGCGCGAAACCCGAAGTCCACAGGCGTAAGGGGGTCGTCAACATCGAGCAATGCCTCGTAGATCTCACGTTGGGCGTGCATCGGCATGGTGATCTCGAAGGCCATGGCGTCGATGTCATCCACTCGAATCACGTGCGTCTGGCGATCTGCAAACGACAGCTCCATGATGTCATCGCGGCGCATGCCACTCGCCGGCACCGAAAGTGCGTTTTCGATGACACTGGCGGCTCGCGGACCTGCCACCAGCAAAGTAGCGTCGGTGTCGGTTCGGTTCTCGATGTCCACCGAAGTACCTTGCACCCGCGCACCAAGCCAGTCCTGCACGCGCTGCTCAGCACGTGCAGGTCCACTCAACCAGAAGCTGCCATCATCACGCGCATCGACATTCACCGTCAGGTCGATGCCACCCCGAGGCGTCAGAGCGAGACACAAGCGACGTTGTCCGCGGTTGGGGAGCACACCGGTCAATGCCCGAGCGAGGAACGACGACGCCTTATCACCACTGACGCGAAACAACGCCTGCGAGGCCTGATTGAGTACACCTGCTCCAGAGCGCACCGCATGGCATTCTTCGCCGACATTCTCAAACCAGTTACTGCGGGCGAAGCACCATTCATCACGTCGACGTTGCCCAGGCTTCGCAAACCAGTTCGGGATCTCCCAGCCATTGGCCTCTCCAAAAACCGCGCCCCGGTCAACCAGCAGCTCGTAGAGTGGATCGACCCGGGCACACCGGCCACCCTGGGGCTCCATGGCCGGGTACATGGCGGGCAACGAGAACATGGTATGCGCGGCTTCAATCCGCGCAGTGGTGAATTCCTGGTCGACATGGGACCCGAAGCGACGCACGTCGACCATCGACAGATCTACCGAAGGTTCGCCTTCCACGACCCACTCCGCCAGGTAGCGGGTCAAGCCGCCTTGTACGAACCCACCATGGACGCCGCAACAAGAGAAATAACCTCGAAGACCGTGCGCGGGCCCGATCAATGCCTGCATGTCCGGTGTTGCCGGGATCGGTCCGTTGACAACCACGCGTATACCCAGATCCTTGAGTATCGGGATCATTTCGAAGCTCTGCTCCAGACAAGGCATCGCCCGGTCCAGATCTGCTGGATACAAGGACATCGAAAAGTCAGCAGGTGCGCCGTCGAGCCAGGCAAACTTCACGTTGTGCTCGAACCCCGACACCATCAGTCCGCTGCGCTCCTGACGACAGTAAAAGGGCACACTCGGATCTCGCAGCACCGGCAGCTCATGGTCCAGACCCGCGGTGGCATCGGTCTGCTCGGTCACCAGATATTGATGCTCCTGGGTCACGACGGGCAGATACTCACCGAACAGCTTGGAGATTTCGCCACCCCACGGCCCGGCGCAGTTGATAACGGTCTCGGCGACCATGCTGCCCTGCGTGGTATCAATCCGCCATTCCGAAGAACGCAGCTGACGAAGACCCGTGACGGCAGTTCGACGATAGATGCTGGCACCGGCCACACGTGCCTTGTCCGCCAGCGCATTGGTGGTGATTGCAGCGTCGACATAGCCTTCACCCGGGGTATGCAGAGCACCGAGAAAGTCTTCTGTCTTGAGCAGAGGAAACAACTCCCGGACTCGACTGGGACCGATGATCTCGGCCTCTACACCGGCAGCTTTCGCTGGCCCCAGGAAGCGTTTGAATTCATCGATGCCATCACGGCTGCGAGCCAGCCGGACACCGCCTGTAATGTGGACTCCACCGGCTTGTCCATTGTCAGCCTCGAGCTGGCGATACAGATCGAGACTTTCACGCGCAATCCGAGTCATGAATGGCGTAGCCGCGTACAGATGATTCAAACCGGCAGCATGCCAGGTCGCACCCGATGTCAGCTCGTCACGCTCCAGCAGCACCACGTCTCGCCAACCCAGCGATGTAAGGTGATAGAGCACGCTGCACCCCACGATGCCCCCACCGATGACGACAACACGTGCATGTGATTTCATGGGCGAACCTGTTCGTGTGCACCAACATCCGCGGCGACATCCGATGTCAATAATGTCAGCACAGAAGACCACGGCCAAGGTAGACTCGGCCCGCAAACCTACCGTACCAGTGAATCGATGAAGCAAGTTCACAAGAGCTTTTGCCGGGTCTGTCTCAATGCCTGCGCACTCGAAGTGGCGGTCGAGGACGACCGGGTGGTCGACGTCAGTGGTGACCCGCACGACCCGTTGTTCAAGGGCTACACCTGTGTCAAGGGCCGTAACCAGTCCGAGTATCTCTACCACCCCGAGCGGCTTCGGCACTCGTTAAAGCGCATGCCGAACGGTTTGCTGGAACCCATCCCTGTCGAGCAGGCCATGGATGAGATTGCGGAAAAGCTCACGCAAGTCCGCGACCAGGCCGGCGCGCGCGCGATTGCGTCCTACGCCGGCACCATGTTGTTCACCTCCTACACCAGCACCATGCCCATGCTCGACGCGCTGATGGATGTGATCGGCTCGCCCATGCGATTCAATACCGACACTATCGACAAAGGCGGCAAGCTGGTCGCACTGAGCCTGCATGGCGACTGGATGGCGCCGGCGCAAGGCTTCGACGAACCACAAGTCATGATGTTGATCGGTATCAACCCGGTGGTGACATTCACCGGGCTACCGACTGGGAATCCCGGCGCCTGGCTCAAACAGCGCATGCGGCAAGGTATGCGCTTGATTGTGATTGACCCGCGACGCACCACCGTAGCAAAACGCGCGGATCTGCATTTGCGCCCGGCGCCGGGCTTCGATGTCGACATCATTGCGTGCTTCATTCGTACGATTCTGGAGGAGCGCCGCCATGACCGCGCGTTCGTCGAGCAGAACTGCGTCGGCGTAGAAGCGCTGCGCCGCAGCGTTGCCCCTTTTGATGCAGAGACCGTATCCAAACGGACCGGCGTCCGCGCCGCGGCGCTGATCGAAGCCGCGCGACTGTTTTCCGGCTCCGGGCGAGGCTACGTGATGGCGGGCACCGGGCCCCATATGGCGGGTCAGGGCACGCTTACCGAATACCTGGTGCTGGTCTTGCAGACCCTTTGCGGGTACTGGCTCCGTGAAGGCGAACGAGTTGCGGCGATACCCTCATTGCTGCCAACACCCGACTACAAAGCTCAACCGACCGGTCCTGACTCAGACTGGTGCTTCGGTCAATTCGTCGGTCACCGCGGACTGCGAGAAACTCGAGCCGGCCCGCCCATCATCGAGCTTCCGGCCGAGATGCTGCGTGACGACGAGCACCGCGTGCGCGCCTTGGTGTGTGTTGGCGGCAACCCAGTAGCGGCACTGCCCGACACTGCGCGCACTATCCAGGCACTGGACTCGTTGGAGTTGTTCGTGCAGGTCGACCCGTGGATGTCGCGCTCGGCGCGTCGGGCGGATTATGTGATCGCACCAACGCTGCCGCTCGAGGCCGCTGCGAGCACCCAGGCGATGGATCAGTTGACCGGCTGGACGGGCTATGGCCTAGGCTCGCCGTACGCGAACTACACCGCCGCTGTAGCCCGGCCGCCGGCCGACTCCGATGTAATCGACGATTGGAAATTTCTCCACGGCGTGGCGGTGCGGATGGGCTTCGATGGACAGCTGAGAGGACGCGACGGCCGAACCCACCGAATCGATCCGCAATGCAGCACCGAAGAGTTCATCGAGGTCCGAACCCGCGGCGCCCGTGTCGATCTGGGACTTGTCCGCAAACACAATGGTGGCTCGATGTTTCCGGATGACGGCATCCGAGTAGCTGCGCGGGATGTCAATTGCGAAGCGCGGTTCGACTTCGCCAACGCTGACATGGTGCACGACCTCGAAGTCCACGCGAACGACGGTCCGCCAGCTGAGTCAGCCGACCCCGGATTCGAGTTCAGACTCGTGTGCCGGCGTCATATGCAGGTCTACAACTCCTCTTGCCACTTCCCGGGGACACTGCGCAAAAAACCATACAATCCCGCATATATGAACCCCACAGATCTCGAGCACCACGGACTTCAGTCTGGTGACCACATCAAGATCTGCTCGGCACATGGTGAGGTGCGCGCCGTCGTGGAAGCCGACGCGGATGTTGCGCGGGGTTTGGTCTCGATGATGTTCGGTTTCGGTACTGACGACACTGGCACATCCGGCGTTGGCACCGATCCCAACCCGCTTATTCGCTGGGATGCAGTGCACGACCCCTACACAGGACAGCCACGAATGAGTAATGTGCCCGTCAACGTGCAGCCATGGAGTCCAGTATCGACATGACCGAACGCGATCTGTTGCAAATGGATCCGGAGCTCGCCGACCAGATTGCGCCGCACCGCGCCGAGTTCATCGCGCGAGGTTTGTGGACCGAAGAGCGACTTGGATCGCAAGTCTCGGTGCACGCTAAAGTGAATCCACAGCGAGAGGCCGTGGTAGACAGAAAGGGATGCCGTCGCGTCAGCTTCGTTGAGCTCGATCGTCTCTCGAATCAGTTTGCCGGCTGGCTCGCTGCCAACGGTATGGGCGAGGGCGACATCATCGCCGTGCAGTTACCCAATTGTCTCGAAGCCGTAGTCATCGCGGTCGGCGCCAACAAAGCCGGTGTCGCAGTGAATCCCATGCTCACCATCTATCGTGGCAACGAGCTGCGGCACAATCTGAGCCTGACACGTGCCAAAGCTATCTTCGTGCCTGGACTCTACCGTGGCTTCGATCACGAAGCCCTGGCGGGTCAGATCAGCGCGGAGCTTGAGCATGCGCCGCGCGTCGAGGTGGTGGAAGTGACTGACGACGATGAAGAAGGCCCGCAGGCGTGGCTCGATGCACTCGGTGATTGGCCCGCACATCCCCCCACGGTGAAACCACCGGCCTCCGATGTATCCGTCATCTTGTTTACGTCAGGCACCACCGGCAAACCAAAAGCCGTCATGCACACCGAGCAGACACTGAACTCGAACGTGCGTTCAGTCTGGCGCTCATTCGAGATGGGCGATGACGAAACCGTTTGGATGCCCTCACCCGTAGGACATTCCAGCGGCTTCGGCTTTGGCATTCGCATCGCATTGCTTCACGGCGCATCATTGGTGCTACA
>MDTE01000291.1_pt1 | contig 12741 bp, 13 predicted proteins | sample 811231 | NCBI WGS metagenome assembly MDTE01 (sample SAMN05326651, study PRJNA326480) | marine metagenome | isolation source: seawater | place: Indian Ocean: Red Sea | collected 2010
TTACCTAAAATATTTTTCGAAAATCTCGATTTTGAAAAATATGCAGAATTTGTAATCAATTTTCCAATTTTATTTATTCAGGATGAAGATAATTATATATCAGGACAAAAATATAAATTTATTGATTTTATGAATGGAAAAATTAATGAGATAAACAATCGCTTACCGACTGAAAATGATTTATCTACACATTTAAGTACGATCTTTACGGAAAACAGATTAAAAAAATATATTGAACTAAGGTCAATGGATACATGTGGTTGGGATTGTTTGTGTGCTGGACCTGCTTTCAATATAGGAATGTTATATGGAAATTTAGATGAAATTTATGATTTAATTTCTAAATGGGATAAAGATAAAATTATTAATGCTTACCTTGATGCACCTCAAAAAGGATTTAATACACAGCTTATGGGAAAAGATCTTCTCTATTGGGCATCAATTTTGTTAGATTTATCCAAAAAAGGTTTAGAAAATAGAGATATACTCAATAAAAGCAAAAAAAATGAAACTTTATTTTTAAATCACTTACGAAAAGTAATTGATAATAAAACAACAAACGCAGATCATATGATTGAGAAATTTACAAAAAATGAAGATCTAAGTGAACTGTATGATAAATAAAATTGTTGCAATTCAGGCCAATCATCCCTCAACTCTTAATCCATTCACGGACACCAGTATTTTTTTAGCAAATGAAATTCAGAAAAAAAAATATAAAATTTTTTATTATGAACCTAAGAATTTATCTATAATTAACTCTAAGGTTGTCGCTTCAGGTTTTTTTATTAAGTTTAATTATAAAAAAAAAAAATTTTTTAAAATTTTAAAGAAAGAGGAGTTAGAGTTAAATAGATGTAAATTTATATTGATTAGACAAGACCCACCATTCAATCTTGAATATATATCAACTACCTACATTCTAGATACAATTAAAGATAAAGTAAAAATTATAAATAATCCAACGTCAATAAGAAATATTTCTGAAAAACTTTATTCATCCAATTATCAAAAATTTATGCCACATTCAATTTTTACTCAAAATTTGAATGAAATAAAAAAATTTATAAAAAATCACAATAAAATTATTATAAAACCTATACATGGATATGGTGGAAATGATATTCATCTATTATCTAAATTTGATCTAAAATTTCTAAAAAAATTTATAAAAAAACATAATTATATTATGTGTCAAAAATTTTTACCTAAAATAATTAAAGGAGATAAAAGAGTATTTATAATAAATGGAAAAGTAGTTGGTGCAATTTCAAGAATTCCAAAAAAAAACTCTTTCTTGAGCAACCTTAGTAAGGGTGGCAAAGCGTTAAATATTAACCTAACGCCAAAAGAAAAAAAAATATCAGAAATGCTTGCTAAAGATTTAAAAAAAGAAAATATCTTTTTTTCTGGGATTGATTTCATTGATCAGAAACTTAATGGTGATATAAATGTAACATCCCCTACAGGTTTAAAAACATTATATGATCTTTCTAATATAAATCTTGCAAAAACTTTCTGGAAAGAATTAAAAGCATGAAAAATTTGACAGACCAACAAAAAGGTTCGCTAATGGCTTTTGTAGCGGTGATGTTCATTACGCCAGACTCTTTGTTTATTAGACTTTCTAACGTTGACACTTGGGGATTAGTTTTTTATAGAGGAATAATTCCTTTTTTCACAGTTTTTTTAGGAATGTTATTAATTTATAAATTAAGTTTTTTTAAAATACTATTTAATAGTAGTTACCATGGTATAATTTATGTTGTAACATTTAGTTTAACTAATATTACTTTTGTAGTTTCTATTCAAAATACTAATGTTGCTAATACTCTTGTGATGATAGCAACTGCACCAATGCTTTCGGCTATTCTTGGAGCAATATTTCTTAGAGAACCACCTGATAAAAAAACTTGGATTTCTATTTTGATTACTTTTTTAGCTGTAATTTATATTTTCTTTGACTCTCTAAAATTAGGTAATTTTTATGGTGATTTTTTAGGATTTATTACAGCATTAGGCTTAGCGATAGGTGCTGTAACTATAAGATCTGCAAAAACAAAAAATTTGGTTCCTGTGGCTGTTGTTGGAAAATTGTTTGTAGCTATTTTTGCTCTATTTTTTATTGAAAGTTTTGCTCTTATAAATAACGATTTGATAATAATTCCTCTAATGTGCATTTTATGTGTTGCAATACCATTTGTATTAGTAACTATTGCCCCAAGATTCATACCAGCCGCAGAGGTTAATTTATTTTTCCTCTTAGAAACTATAATAGGTCCTATCTGGGTTTGGTTAATTATTAAAGAACAACCAAGTATAGAGACCCTTTATGGAGGGGCAATTATAATAATGACCATTGCAGTCCACTCATTTTTTAAGCTTAAAAATTCTTAAGCTTGTCACAATTAAGACTTGATTTAATAATACATCGCGAATAGTTACTGCAGTTTTTATGAATAAGGTTTTAAAAAATTCTTGGGCGCTTTTTTTAGGAATGTGCTTCTTAATGATGGCCTATGGCTACCAAGGTTCTCTCTTAGGTGTTAGGGCAGTTCAAGAAGAATTTAGTTTAACAGCAACTGGGTTTATGATGTCTGGATATTTTGTTGGTTACTTTATTGGAGCCGCTACAATACCAAATATTATATCAAGAGTTGGACATATAAGGGTGTTTGCAGCTTTTGCATCATTAGCCTCATTAGTTATTTTAGTTCACTCTATTTTAATAAATCCATTTATATGGTTTTTGTTAAGAGTGCTTACTGGAATAAGTATGGTTTGTATCTATACTGTAGCAGAAAGCTGGTTGAATGATAGATCAAGTAATAAAAATAGGGGAAGTGTATTATCAATTTATATGGTCATACTTTATGGTTCAATGGGCATTGGTATGTTTTTACTTAATTTTAGTAGTCCTAAAAATTTTCAACCGTTTATTTTGGTTTCTGTAATTACATCAGCTGCATTAATACCAATTTTATTAACAAAAAAAAAGCCACCAACTTTCAGAAAAATTAAAGCAATGACTTTGAATAATCTTTATGAAGCATCCCCTTTTGGTATGGTGAGCTCTTTTTTTTATGGTACAATTCAATCAGCACTTTTTACTTTATTAGCTGTTTATGCAACATCCATGAATTTTACAATTTTAGAAATTTCTATTGTGACATTTCTTTTAGCAATTTCAGGAGCAATATCTCAATTTCCAGTTGGAAAAATATCTGACATCTATGATAGAAGGAAAGTAATAGTGTTCTCTACTTTTGGTGCTGCAATTTTTGCTATTTTAGCAATTCTAGTTTCTAGACAAATGTATTTACCTGCTGGACTTGCTACTAGCAAAACATGGTTTTACATTTTTCTTATTCTTTTTTCTTTTTGTAGTTTACCTATGTTCTCTCTGATTTTAGCCCACACAAACGATCATATACCAAAAGAAAAATTTGTTGCCGCTGGAGCAGGCCTTCAATTTGTTTTTGGTTTAGGTGCTATGACTGGTCCATTGTTGTGTTCTATATTTATGGATTTAGTTGGACCAAACGGCTTTTTCATCTTTTTATTTTTATTTCATTCAATAATTGGAATTTATGGTATTCATAGGATGAGAGTGAGACAAACGGTTGATAATCCAGATTCTCAATTTGTTGCAATGCCACAAACCATAACTCCTGCAGGTATTGAGCTTAATCCAACCACAGAACCGATTGAAGATCCTATAAAAGAAGAAAACAAATTAGTTTAATTTATCTATATGTTTAGACATTTTTGATAAAACTTCTTTCTTTGTCAACTTATCTGTTCTTATCAAAATTGCATCCTTAACTTTTATAAGAGGGCTATTTTTTCTTCTTTTATCTATTAGTGTTCTTTTTTTAAGAGATTTTTTCACATCATTTAAAGAAACTTTCTTTTTAATATCAAGCCATCTCCTGTAACTTGCAGTTTTTAAATTGCATTTAAAATAAAAAGCTAAGTCATACTTTGGATTTTTCGATAAAATTTTACTTGCAATATCTCTACCCTCTACGCAAACTCTATTGTGTGATTTAATAATCTTTTTTTGAAATTTATTTACTATTTCTCTTATTTTTTTATTTTTAGCTAAATAAGCAACATGATTACTTATTTTTTCAGAATGTAAAGACTGCTTTGAAATAGTATTATATGAAACAGTATCAAATCTTTTTTTTAAAAATTTAGTGACATTTTTAGGTTTTTGACTAATAACGAGTTTACTGCAAAATCTATAAAGTAAACCTGAATTTACTAATAGTAACTTATATTTTTTTGATACAAGTTTAGCTGCAGTACTTTTACCACTCGCAGATTCTCCATCACATGCTATAATCATTTTTTTTATTTTATTCATTAAAAATATATAATCTATTGTATATAATAAAATTTAAATTTAAAAAATATTTAATTTTTTAAGGGAGTTATTAATTGTACAATTGTGGGATAACTGGTTCATCAGGACGTTTGGGTATAAACATTAAAAAAAAAATAAATTTTAGATTTAATATTTTTAAAGGAGATATTAGTAAAAAAAAAGAAGTTGATACTTGGGTAAAAAAAAATAACTTTGATGTAATAATTCATTTAGCGGCAATAGTTCCAACTTACAAAGTAAAAGAAAATTATTTATACTCAAAAAAAGTTAATTACTATGGAACAAAATACTTAATTGACTCAATTGTTAAATATAAAAAGAAACCAAAATTGTTTTTTTTTTCGTCATCATCTCATGTTTATAAAGTCACAAAAAAATTAAAAAAAATAAAAGAAACAGAAAAGACTATGCCTGTAAGTCTTTACGGTAAAACCAAACTTATGGCTGAAAATTATGTGAAAAAAAAACTAAAAAAAAATAACATCAATTATTGTATAGGTAGGATTTTTAGTTTTACAGATAAACATCAAGATAAATCTTTCTTGGTTCCTTCATTGTTTAATAAAATAAAAAATTGTAAATCAGAAATTAATCTTAAAGATTTAAATCATTATAGAGATTTCCTTGTAATAAGTGATATTTCTAAAGCAATAGAGATACTTTGTAAAAAACAAATAAAAGGTATTGTTAATATAGGAAGTGAAAAAGCAGTGCATCTAACAGATATTGCAAAATTTTTTTCTAATAAATACAGGAAAAAAATCAACTATATTGGTAGTAATAAAAAATCAACATATCTAATTGCAGATAATAAAAAACTGAGGAAAACTGGGTGGAGGCAAAGTCAAAATTTTATTAATCAATTAAAAATCTTTAAATGAAAAAAATTGCAATTATTGTACCAGCTTATAATGAAGATGAAAATATTTCAAAACTTGTTAAAAAAATATTATCATTTCGTAAAGATGTTAATATCTTTATTGTTGATGATTCTCATAAAAAAACATCTGAAACATATATTTTAAAAAATAAAAAAGTTTTTTATTTTCATAGAAAAAAAAAATTAGGGAGGGGTTCTGCGGTATTATACGGGTTAAAAAAAGCTTTAAAATACAATATCCACCATATTTTTATCGAAATGGACGCAGATTTTTCTCATGATCCCAAAGAATTAAATTCAAAAATTTCTTTTTTTTTAAAAAAAAATTTAGATTTATTAATCGCAAGTAGATACAAAAAAAAAAGCAAAATAATTAATTGGAATTTAAGTAGACTATTTTTTTCTAAGATGTCTAATTTTCTAGCACAAAAACTTTTAAAAATACCAGCTAGTGACTATACTAATGGCTTTAGATTTTACTCCAAAAGAGCAGCGCTTAAAATTTTAAAAAAATGTGGAAAAATTGGGGATGGATTTATAGTTTTATCGGAGGTTTTATTAGCAATCCATAGTAGTAAATTTAAAATCGACGAATTAGATACTATATTTGTGAATAGAGTTAGAGGTGAAAGTTCAGTAAATTTGAAATTAATTTTAAATTCTTTTTATGGATTAATAAAACTATATTTTCTTCGAAAATCTTATGAGTAAATATAAAAATTTATTTTTAATTTTGTTTCCAGTCTTAATTGTTTTTTCAGATTGGCTACAAATATTTTATTTTTTTAGGGAATTTAGTCTAGATTTAAAAGTTCTCCTAAATTTTAATGATATAGAGTACTTTCCATTTATTATTTCATTATCTGAATTTAATTTTTCTCCTTCATTTAATGATAATTTTAAAGCTTCTGGATCAATCTCCTTTCCTTATGCGTCAATAATTTACCATGCTTTTTTATATAAATTGTTCAATTTGTCAGGGTATATTTTTGCCCAAGTTATTTTTGTAACAATATCGTACTACATTATTTTTTATTTTTTAAAGAAAAGTGGAATTTCTAATTTTGCATCTATTTTGACTGTTCTATTGATTTTTTTTTTACCAACTTTTTTAGAAATTATTAATATTTTTTTTCAAAGTGATTTTATACTTCATTTTCAAAAACAAGTTTTTGATAATCATCTCACTAGCTATAGATATCCCAGACCACTAGTTACAAATATTTATTTTTATCTTGCCTTAATTTTACTAATTAAATTTGATAATGAAAATTTAAATACAAGATATTATATCATGCTTTCTTTGATCATGTCTTTGCTATTACAAAGTTTTATCTATTTATTTATTCTAATTAGTTTTGTTTTATTTATTAAGATTGTTAAAAAAATTATAAGTAATAAAAATCATTTTTTTAAGAATTATTTTGATTATCTTAAACTTTTTATCTTTTTTATATTATTTTCTAGTCCATTTATCTTACAAAATTTATATTCAGAAAGTGATTACTCTTCAAGAATGGGTTTACATTTATTAGATTTTGATAATAGGATAAAACTATTAAATCAAACATTTTTACACTTTTTCAATTTTAAATATTTAATATATATTATTTCAGTTTTAAGTTTTTATATATTTTTTAAAAAAAAATTTAACTTAGAGTATAAAAAAACTTTTGAGTTATATTTATTATTAATTTTTTCGTCATTAATAATTCCTTTTATTTTTTTGTTATTTTCACCCTATATAATTTGGTATAAACATTTTTTTGATGTTAAAAATTTAGTCTTTATTCTAGGATTTATTCTAATATTAGCTTTTTTAATTTACGAATTTAATTTCTTTAACAAGAAGATTAAATTAATTATTATATCTTTAGTTTCAGTAGTTGTTTTTTTTGTTAATATGTATTCAACCTCGTATAATTTAAGTATTCAAACAAAAAATAATCAATACTTGACCGAACTAAATAAACTTTTGATTATAATTGATAAAAAAATTTCTGAAAAAAAATTAAATATATTCTCTACACCTGGCCTCTTTAATTATTATCTTACTTATAAAGATCAAAATATTTTATTTCCATATGGTTTCCACGTAAGTTTAAATGATTATCAACTAAAAACTTCTATGATAAATTCATTAAAATCAATAGGTTTAAATGAAAATAATTTTAAACAGTTTTTGCAAAATGATTTAGATTGGAAATCAAAAAATAATATTAGTCAAATCTCTGGTTTCAAGTACCAATTCAATTCTTTTTTTACATATTTTGATAAAAGTGAATATACAAAGGATGAATTGAACTTTTTGAAAAATAATAAATTTTTTTTGGCTGAGTCAGTTGCTCTTTCAAATAAAAAAATTAATGAATATGTAAATGATTTCTCCAATCATCAAATAATAGATAATCTAAAACCGGATTTAGTAATTATTGATAAAAATATGAAGAATTTAGAGTTTGAAATTTCAAAAGAATATAAAACTTTAATTAATAATGATTTTTTTAGTCTTTTTGTTTTAAAGTAGTTTTATTAAATTTTTTTTTATTAAAATTTATCACCTCTAAGTTGTACCCAAAATAGTCACTAAATTTATTTTTTTTTAAGCTTGGTATTGAAACAAGTGTAATTCTTTGCTCAAATAGATTTTTAAGAAATATGCCCTATAAAAAAAACACAAAAGCTAAAAATAAGAAAAAATCTTTGGCAAAAAAAAATGGTAGCTTAGCTAAAATTGCTACTATTACTACTAAATCATTGAGTAGCGCATTTATAAATTTCAAAAAGAAACAAGAGTTAAAAAAAATTAAAGAAATTAAACTAAAAAAACTTCAAGAAAATAACGATATTATCAGAGAAAAAAAGGAACTTAAAATTTGGGAAGAAAAATTAAAAAAAGAAGACCACAAATTAAAACTTAAAGATGATGAACTAAAGACAAGGGAGAAAGAATTAAAATTAAAAGAAGATCAACAAAAATTAGAAAATGAAAGATTAATTAAAAAAGATGAAAATTTAATTTTAGTAACTAATGACTTAAGAAATAAAGAAAAAGAGTTAAGATCAAAAGAGGAAGAACAATCACGAAAAGATATTGATTTAAAAGTAAGAGAAGAAGAGCAAAAAAATCTAGAACTTAAGGAAAAAAGAAGAAGAGAAAGAGCACTAAAATTAATTAAAGAGGAAGAAGAGAAACAAAAACAATTAGAATATATCAAAATAAAAGAATGGGAAGAAAAATTTGATCGAGATCAAAAAGCAAGAGAGCATAGAGAAAATTTAAGAGAACAAAGACTTAGACAAAAAGAATTAGAAAAATTAAGAACTTTTGAAGAAAAACAAAACCTTGTTGATAATAATTTTTCATCAGGTTTAGAAAAATTTGAAGTGGAAAAAACAAAAGAAAATTAATTTTTAATCCAAAACTTTTATTTTATCGCCAACATTAATTTTCGAAGATGATAAAATTTGACATCGAAGGCCTCCTTTTCTCAAAAACTCTTTTATAATATTTTCTTGTTTTAATACTTCAGTTAAATGTTTACAGGGTCTACACAAATCAATACCTTCAACTTTTACCTTTCCAATTAAAAATTTTTTACCAACTAAATCATTTAACTTAATATTTCTTGTAATAATGTTTCTTCTAAAATCAATGTATGAAATATTTAATCCATATTTTAAATTATAATAATCTATATTCTCTGATTCTATTAATGATAGTTGATTATATGGATCATTATATTCATTAAAATGTCTATCTCCAACGACGCCTTTATCAGCTAACACTTGAATAGATTTAACTTCATTTATTTCTTTATTATTAATATCTGTAATACCTAATTTAAAAACTTGAGACATGATTTAATAATTAATAATATATTATTTATAATTAAATGAATAAAGAAAATACAATTAAATTGTGGAAAATTATTCAGGAAGCTGGCGATTATTTGGTTGATCAACTACCTGAACATCCTAATCATCCTAAAGGACGAAACCCTTATGCTCATGTTGCAATTTGTGTTAGAGAGAAATTTAAATCAAGCTACAAAGATATTCCTGATGAAAAATATAATGAAGTTTTAGAATTTATAGAATTTTTAAAACAAAACCCTAAATAATTTTTATTGTTTAGGAAAATAATCTTTAAGTTCCCCTTCCCTATAAACATCTGCTGTGCAGCAATGAAGTCCTCCTCCAAATGCATAAGCATCTCTCAAATCAACAGGAATAACCTCCATACCAAGTTTGTCTAACTGTTCTGCTTGATATTTTTCACTTTTTTCAACACATACTGTCTTGGGATCTAAAACTAAAACATTCATTGAAAGCCAAACCGATGAATAACAAAGTGGTGGTGGTTCGTTATGTGCTGGTTGTGCAGCATCAAGTATTTCCCAGCCGTTTCTTTCAAATAAAATTCTTTGTTCTTTTGGAAGTCGCCTTTGAGGGTTATTAATTATCAAACCTTCTTTAATGGGGGTAAAAGTTGCATCTATATGTATTGGATAAGGATCTCCTGGAAAGTTTACTGCATGAACTCGATGATTTTTATAATGTCTTTTAAGCCAATCAATACCTTTTAAATTTGTAGTAAATCCATGTTGAACAACTAAGTCTTTACCAAACCTTAAAACATCAGCTGCATCAAATAATGGTTCTTCCTCTGTAGTTACAAAAAACTTGTCTTCAGTCCATTTTAATCTTTTTTGGATTCCTATTTTTTCTGAGAGGTAATCTTTTCGATAATCAGCATCAGTTAATCTAGGTTTTGGAGCTGATTCATGTCTCATATTTGGATCTAAATTATAATATTGCTTTAATAAAGGCCTATAACAAAGATATTCAAACCACCTGCATCTATAGCTCATTGTTGCCTCTAAAATTTCATTTCCAACAGTAAGCAAAACATCTCTAGGAGGCATACACCCAAACATTGTTTCAGCTTCCCAATCAGGAGTTGATGTTTTCTGATTAAAATTTATAGAAGTTGGTCTATCTACTTTTATTCCACGTTTTATTAACATATTTGAAAAATCATCTAAAAGTTGGTTCGCTTTATCAACAGTGTCTTTTGTTCTTGGACCAAAATTACCTCTCATATCAGAGTCTTCAGGAACTTTAGCATCTAGTGCTGGTTCAGGTGCGGGTATACAAGTTCCATCAGCTCTACCAACAATAACATGTCTTAATGGATCCCATTCATTCCAACTATTTACAATAGTTTTGTTAGTACTCATAAATTTTAATTTTTAATTATATTTTGTTCAGGGCCAAAAGGAAATTTAGTTATATTTTCTGAACTATCTCTACCTATAACTAAAATATCATGTTCTCTATAACCACCAGCTCCAGGTTTTCCCTCAGGGATCATTATCATAGGCTCCATTGAAACTACCATGTTTTTTTCTAACACTGTATCAATATCCTCTCTAAGTTCTAAACCTGCTTCTCTTCCATAAAAATGTGATAACATTCCAAATGAATGACCATATCCAAATGTTCGATATTGTAGATAACCAAGTTCTGCAAATAATTCATTTAATTCATTGCAGATATCAGAACATCTTACACCTGGCTTAATCAATTCTAATCCACGTTTGTGAACTTTAACATTTGCTTCCCAAGCTCTTAAAGACTCATCGTCTGCATGATCAAAAAATAGAGTTCTTTCTAACGCAGTGTAATATCCTGAGATCATTGGAAAAGTATTTAATGACAAAATATCACCTTTTTTAATTTCTCTATTTGTTTTTGGATTATGAGCTCCATCGGTATTAATTCCAGATTGAAACCAAACCCAAGTATCCATATATTCAGCATCTGGATAAGTAATTGCTATCTCTCTTTCCATACGATCACGCCCAGCAATAGCTATCTCTAACTCAGTATTTCCTTCCCTAATATTTTTTAAAATTTCTTCACCACCAAGATCAGCTATTCTTGCGCCATTTTTAATTATATCTATTTCCTCATTTGATTTAATCATTCTAAGTTTCATTAAATCTTTTGAAATATCACTGAATATTGAAAAGGTAAAAATTGAATTAACTTTTTCCTTCATTTCTAAAGTAATATGATCATACTCTAAACCAATATTTTTGGGAGGTTCATCTCGACCAATAATTGATACAATCGCTTTCAAAAAATTATCTCTTTTCCAATCTGTATAAATCACATTATCACAATGTGATCTTCTCCAGGGTTGACTTGCGTCAATATTTGCAGATATCGTGCAAATTTTATTTTTAGTAATTAAACAACCATATGGTCTTCCAAATGAACAATATATAAATCCTGTATAATATGCAATGTTATGCATAGAAGTTAAAATCACCATATCTAAATTATTTTTATCCATTACATTTCTTATTTTATTTAGTCTGGTATCATATTCTTTATTTGAAAAAGGAAGTTTAACTTTTTTTCCATTCTTTAACTCGAAAAAATCTGGTCGTTCCATAATTTATTTTAATTAAGTGCGATATATCTTTTATTCCATCTCATGATCAGGCTGTAATAAATTAGTGAAACAAATAGAAAAAAACCTCCAACAATAGTATAAGAAGATGGTACTTCATTAATTCCAAATATCGGTAACCAAACCCAAAAAATTCCTCCTATTACTTCTGTTAAAGATAATAAAGTTAATTCAGCTGCTGGGATTGCTTTTGATCCTATTGAATATAAAATTAACCCCAAACACACTAACGTTCCATGTAATGAAAACATTGAACTATTATAGCTTGTTGAAAAAAAACTTTGCTGTGTAATTAAAATCATAATAGTAGCGAATACAAAACAAAACAGTCCTGCCACAGCAACTGTAGTAAATTTTGGTGTTTCCTTTCTCCATCTTAATGTCACTGAAAATACAGAAAATCCAATTGAAGAAGTAATACCAAATAAAAACCCTATTAAAGAGTTTTTTTCAGTATTACCAACAGCCATAATGATAATACCCACTGTAGCAATAAAAATTGAAACCCAGACATTTAATGAAATTTTTTCCTTAAGAAATAAATAAGCTAAAATAGCTGTAAAAAAAGGCATAGCAGCCAAACATAATAAAGTAACAGCTGCGGTTGTATTTGTAATTGAGTAAATGAAAGAAATCATTGCAATACCAAGTCCGCATCCCCCAATTATTCCTGATCTACCAACTTTTTTATAATTCTTGTAAAAATTTACACCCTCTTCAAAATACAAATATAAATTGAGGATTATGAATATTGTTAATCCACGTCCAAAAATATATTGCCAAGGAACCATTTGTGGATTGTCCATATATCTTACAACAAGAGGGCCAAATGACCATAGGAGACCAGCAAACAAAACAACTGGTATAGCTATTTTTTCGTTTTTAAGTTCGATCATTAATGAATTATTAATTCTTATTTATTTCAACTACAACAAAAATGAGATCTTTTATAAAAAAATTTTATTTGATTGATTTGGAAAAAAA
>MDTE01044018.1_pt1 | contig 12741 bp, 7 predicted proteins | sample 811231 | NCBI WGS metagenome assembly MDTE01 (sample SAMN05326651, study PRJNA326480) | marine metagenome | isolation source: seawater | place: Indian Ocean: Red Sea | collected 2010
ATGTTCATCGCCTTCAACAATTGTTGTTTGATAAAAACCACCAGGGCCCTTATTTCCATTATAGCCTTTATCAAGTAACTGCTCGACTAAAGGATGAGGCTTCACTACATCCATAAAAGGGTCATCTTCTTGTAATTCTTTTTTAAAACTTGCAAGGACATCTTTCATCAAATCAATACCTATAAGATCATATAATCCAAAAACGCCTGTTTTAGGAATTCCTAATGGTCGGCCAAATAAGGCATCAGCTATTTCTACTGGAAGGCCTCGCTCTAATGCTTCATACATCGCAACCTGCATTGCATACACACCAATACGATTACCGATAAAGCCTGGGGTATCGTTACAGTTAACAATTCCTTTACCAAGTTCATTTTTACAAAAGTCTCTAAGTCCGCTCATCTTGTCTTTATTAACTGTTGGTGTTTCGACGATCTCTAATAATCTCATAAATCGGACGGGATTAAAAAAGTGGGTAATACAAAAATCTGCTTTCATTGTATCTGACATCTCTTGAGTTAAAATAGAAAGAGGAATTGTCGAAGTATTGGATGAAATAATAGAATTGGGGCTGCGTACTTTATCAATTTGAGAATAAAGCTTATGTTTAATATCAATGCGCTCAACTACTGCTTCGATAACCCAGTCTGCATCTTTGATTTCATCAAAATCATCGTCGAGGTTGCCGGGTTTAATGTGTTCCAGACGAGAGCGCTCCACTAAAAGAGGTGGATCTGACTTTTTGATAATATCAATCGCATTTTCAGAAATTTGGTTGGGTTTGTCTTTGCCTTTGAGATCAAGCAAGACTACTTGACGGTTTGAATTTGCAAGGTGAGCGGCTATTCCTGAACCCATCGTACCAGCACCTATTACAACAATTTTATTGAATGCAGTCATATCAAGGCCGAGATAATAACAAAAACAGCACTAGAGTTAAGAGTAATCGACCATAATCTTTGAATATTTTGTGAGACAAAAACTACTGATATATTAAGCTATTTTAGCTATCCTCTAATGTAGCTTATTTTTATCAACAATATTTTTCATACATTAAGGAAATGTTAGACCAACTTACATTCATTGATATGCTATAGGGATTATTTATTAATTCCTCTTTTAAAATGGATATCCTAATCGACTTCTTTGAAAAATCCTAAATTATTGGTTTTTAGATTTCCCGTAACTAATCCTCTATCTAAGTAGCTATTAAAAAATTCACATGAGGTTTCAGGAACTAAACAGCAATTGTGACATGATGCTAAATTGGATGAAAAAGGTCCTTGCCCTCCCATCTCACCAACTTCCATGCAAACCGGATCTACAGAGCACCATTCAGAATTTTTTATACATTTTTCTATGACTCTCTCAAGGTAACCTGGTTTTCCCATTCTTACTAAACCGCCCATAGTTGCCTCTTTATTACCTGAGGAAGTATAAATTAAGATACCTGCCATTGGGTTTTTTTCAGAATTAGATGAATATATTCTTTCTTGGAGAGCTGCAGCTCCGTATCCACATTCATATATTAAGGTATTAATTAAAAGATGAGCAAATGTATGAATAAATATATATCTAGCGTTCATTTTAGTTGGGTCAGGGTCTCTTTGAATAATTTGTTCGAACTTTTTAACTCTATCAATTACAGATTGTCGACTTTCAAACTCCTTAATCAAATCTTCGTTAAATTTAAAGAAAATCCCCTCGCCCGTATGCTTGATCGCTGGTAGCCAACTATCTGAATAATCTGGTTTCTTCGCCCACATTAATTCAGAAAGTTCCCTTTTGGATAAAGAGCTATTTGGAACTACTCTATTAAAACCGCATAATACCTCTGTTTTCTTAAGAGTTTTAACTAATGTTATTTTATCAAAATATTTAGAAATAATTTCTTTATATTCACTTTTATCAATAACTATTGTTCTTGAGTCATCGCTTTCATTATTTTTTTGGAATAATTCATATTCAGGATATTTAAAATCATTCTGACTCTCTTCTTTTGAAGAAACTGACTCATTCTCATTTAAATTTGTAAAATCAATTTTATTTTTAATTGCTTTTTCTATTTGGTCGTCAGAATATTTTTTTAGAACATCCTTATACTCAGAATTTCTTATAATTTCAGGTGTTATTTTTTGACCTGCTTGATTTAAAAGCCTTATGGTTGTTCTAATTTCTATTGAATTAAATATTTCTATTAATTGCTCTGGTAAAGAGTCATAATTTTCAGGTACAAATATAGAACTCTCTAAAACTGCATAATATATATTACTCGAAGATCTTAATGTGGCCCTAATGTTTGCATCACATGGTGTAATATTTTCTTGATGATTCCATGTTTTTTTACCAGAGCATGAAAACTTATTATCTTTTGATAAATTATCTTGAAGAGTAGTGCCAAATAATACGCCTCCCAAAGATCTTGATTGTTTACAACTTCCGCACTCTATTCTCTGTCCTTGAAGGCCTGGGCTGCCACTGAATTTATAAAATAGATTTTTGTCACTACAATTTGGTCTTATAGATCTGTGAACCCATTCATTCCATGGAAAGTCCTGTATGTGCCCATTTTCACAAATAACTACAATTGGCACCTGAATAAGTGAGAGATTGCAGCTTCTACATTTTGGTCTACCTCGTCTAGTTAAAGATAATTCTTCCATAAGTCTACATTTTCTGCAGAAGTGCCATTTTGGAAATCTTAAAAAAGGCATCTCAATACCTGAGTTTTTATCTTCAATAGTTGATGTAAAATCTTTTTCTCTAAACTCAGGTGGGGCTCGAAAATGACTTACATTTAGCTGTTTTTGAAGTCTCCATTCATAAATTAAAAACTCGGTTAATTCATTTTGAAGTCTTGTTGCTCCATTAAAAGATTTGTACCAATGATCTAAGCCACATGCGATTAAACCTACTCCATCTTTTGTTACATACAAGGATCCAGCACCAAAGGGTCTGATTAATTGTGATGTTCTGATTGGGTTATCTTTTTTCATTCCTCTCCCAAATTATTTGAAGAGTTGTAGTGATGTGAAATTACAACATTTGACTCTGTATCAACATCTCTCATTGAAGTAGGTGTTATCCAAGTTCTATTATAAAAATCTGGAGATAAATAGTCTCCAGCTTGATGGATTAACCCAATATCCACCTCAGATGTTTCTTTGGTCCAATAATCATGTTCAAGATTTTCCCAATCCCTAACTCTATCTTCGAACTTTTTAATAAGAAGGTTTTCCTCATTTTGATCAATCTGTTTGACCCTTTTAGAAATTAAATCTTTGAATTGTTCTATTAAATCATAGGGAATAGGTTTTGGCTTGGAATTAATTTCAGCATTACCATACATTCTTATATAGCCTATTAATGCAGCATGAAGAGCCTTGTCAATAACAGGCGGAGAGTACGGCGTTACGCTCATTGGTTCTACCTGTGCATATAAACGATCGTGGTAAGTCCTAAACTTTTCAAAATGAGATTTATCTCTAGGGCGAGTATGTCCATACAAAATAACAACAAGACCTGGACGATCTTGCCAATTTCTTCCTATTCTTCCAGAGACCTGAATATATTGTGATGTTGTTTTGGGTTGGCCAAGGATGGTTAGTAAGGAAAGTCTTGGGACATCAACCCCTACCTCAATAACATTTGAAGCAAGACATAAATCAACAGGTTGAGGGTTTCTGTTATTTGAGGCTGTATTTTCATCTCTTATTGCAGAGAGTTCATCAATAGCACTAGCTACTTCATCACTGCTTTTTCTACTAGTGAGCTCCATAATAGAATTTAAATGGCCTCCAAGTCTTCTTATTTTTGTTTTATCATCTTGATATCTTCTCCCCAAAAGCTTAAGTCGATCAACTATATCTAATTGAATAAGAGAAATGGTAGTTCCAAGCTCTCTCAAAGATCCAAAAAAATTCATTAGTGTAAACCAAGGATCTTGCTTTTTGATATCCATTTGAAAAACAGAGTATAGTAATCTTGAATAAATTCTTACTTGCGCAGTTTGAATAGAACCATAATTAGGTGTCAAAAGTCCTAAATATTTTTTAGGATTTATTAAACCATTTTCATTAGTTGCATATTTTGAAAAAAAACTATCTTCAACATCGATAGCAAAAGGTGGGAATAAGTTCACATTTGTCCTATTATATAAATCTTTAATTTGAGATTTAAAACTTCTAATAGTAGCTGTAGAGCAAATAATTTTTGGCTTGTATACTTTACCGTTCTGTTTATGAGAGCAAAGATCCTCAATTAAACTCTCATACATCCCGCACATCGAACCTAAAGGGCCGGTTATTAAATGCAATTCGTCTTGTATAATTAAACTAGGAGGAGATAGCTCTCTTTCTCCATTCTCGTTTAAACCAAAAATTTTTTTTGATTCACTATTCCATGTAATTCTTACAAATTTATCAACCGTACCTATTATAATTGATGGTTGATATTTATATACATCCTCATCGACTACATAAATTGGCAATTTCTTGTCATTAAACTCACAAGATTTATTGGCACAAATAAATTGAATTTCATCATTTTCTCTTTGTAAACCAATTAATTTTACCTGATTATTAATTGTCGTTTTTCCTATTGGACTTGCACAACAGGGGCATTTTGTAATTAAAAATGGGTAAGCAGTTTCTTTTGTTTTTGATAAAAGTTTTGAATAAATTTGCAGAGCCCCAGGGCTATTGTTGCTCTTAACGTTATTTCTATTTGGAGTATTATCTCTTCCTAGCCAAACACCAATAGAAAAACTATCTTCACCAAGATCTTGGGTTTCTCTCATACGAATTAATTCCATCGCGCAAATTAATCCTGATGCCCTCATAAATTGCTGAGCAGTGAGAAGTCTAAGCGTATATCTCATTAGCACTTGAACACCTTTATCTTTGGGGTTTATAAGCCTTCTATAAAAACATGTAAATGCAGATAAACCCAAATAAGCTTCAGTTTTTCCACCACCTGTTGGGAAAAATATTAATTCAACATCTTCACGTTTATCATCGTTCAGAAGAACTGAACTTTTTATGGAAGTTAAAAGAAATGCAATTTGAAATGGTCTCCAATTACCAATTTTAGAGCTATTGTAACCATCAAAATTAGGCAAATCATAACCGTTGTTCATCTCTTCGTAGCTCTTTTTTTTAACACTCCCTCTCAACTGTTGAAAAAGAATAGCTTCGTTTGTAAGTTTAAATGCTTTTAATGCCTTATCATCTTCTTTTAAAAAATTGATACCTTCTTGAATACTATTTAAACAAGCTTCACATTTTTCAAAATTTTTATTTGCTGTTTCTATTAAAGACTCCTCAATTTCAGAAATTTTTGCTTTTTCTCGATTTATCCAATTTTGATATTCAGTAGTTAAAACTTTTAATTTTTGAAAAATATCTGATTCATCTAATCCCGCTAAAGATTTCATTGAAAATGTAAAATCATTTCCGTCAATCTTGAGGTCTGGGGTAATATTTGGAAAATCAAAGATTGGAAAGTGATTAGTTAAAAGTTTTAATTCAGATTTATTTTGATTATAAGTCCAATCAACCGAGCAGCCATGCCCGATAGCAAAATTATTTTTATTCCTATAAATTAAATTCAGATTTTTCTCTTCGTCATCTGTCTCAGAAAAAGATTTTTCAAATTTTCCTGAGGGATAAGGTAAGAAATAATTTTCATTATTGTCAAAACTGCATTCAAATGCTGATTGAAATAAACAAATACTCTCTAATGATGGGCCAAGTGGGGTGTTATTTTGTAAAGAAATAGTAATAAGTTTTTTATTTTTAAATTCAGTTGGTCTGATAATAATATAAATTTCTAACTTAAACTTAGAATGACTTATTTCATCTATTTCATTACTCTTAAAAATAAATATTTTCTTTTTATCTATTTTAGAAATTTCTTCAGTTGGAATTTTTTTTAAAAATGAGAAATTTTCTCTTTTCCAAACATTTCTGCCTCCTAGTTTTAAATCACTATAAATTTGTTTATAACAACCAATTGGGTTTGCGCTTGAAGAATTGATTACAAGATGGCCTTTACTTTTTAATTCGGCATAAAATGATATACCCATCGCTGATGGCCTTGGGGAATTACCACCAGACATATCAAACTCCTCATCATCTTCTAATGAGTGAGATTTATTAAGATTATCTTGAATTCTTTTTGAAATTTTATCTAAATTTTTGGAATTTTTTGTATCAACCTCATCATCTTCAGAATTTGTGCTATTGGTGTATTCGTTTAACTCGTCGTTATTTTTTTCGACTTCTTGCTTGTCGCTTAACAGTTCTCTTGGAAACAGAATACCTGTTCCATATTTTTGTAAAGGAGACTCGAAAAACATAATTTCTTGGCCATCATTTTTGTCTACAAATCTTTTATTTTTAAATTCATCATTATCAATTGATAAAGGGGAAGATGTATCTAATTCTTCTCCAAAAGGTTCGGGGCCAATAACCTCTTTTTTTAGCTCGTTGATTAGCCAGTCTCTACTCTCTACATGATTAATTTTTTTGCTATCCAAAGCTTATACCTTTTTTATAAGATACAATAATTTTTTGTTTTGTTCGAGTGATACCTGTATGCAATATATTTCTTTGTAATTCATCATCTAAATTATCTACATCTGTTATGATAATTACATTATTTTCTAGGCCTTTATATTTTCTGATAGTTGTAAAATTTATTTTTTTGTTAAAATTGAATCGATTACGATCAAAATTAAATTTTCCAGTATAATTTATAGGACGATACTTTTTAGGATTATCATTTAATAAATGAAAAAGGGGGAAAACTTCATTATACTTAAAAATACTATTTTCAATTGTCTTAGTTGTTAAAATTGTAATTTCATCTCTTAGAAACTCTTTATCTAATTCTAAAATTATAGAAGCTAAATTTCCCAATTGATCTTCTTCGTCTTCGTATGTTTTTGTAATTGGTTCTGAATTTTCATCAGGCCTACAGACCTTAGTGTAAGGATATGTTTTACAAAAAAATTTTGCAACTTGAAGGACATCAGGTAAATTTCTACAATTTTCTTGTAACTTAATTAAAAAAAATCCTGATTTATCTTTAAAATCAAATATATCAAATTGACTTTTTATGTTTTGTATTTTTTGATGTTCGAAGTCTCCAAATATATAGCTAACCCCACCTTTAAAGCCATTTTTAAAAATATTATCTAAAATATCATAACTATCATTATCGAGTATATCTTGTGCTTCATCAATAATAAGTGCATCAAATTTTTTTTCTTCTTTTATTTCAAGGACCCTAAGCAAAACTTCATCCTGATCTATTTCACCAAGAGTCTTTTTTGAAATTTTTTGAATTAAACTTGAATAGGTTATAACCTCTAAATTTTTAAGATTATTCAATTGGTCCTCAAGATATTTTTGAAGTAAAGAATTAAAGCATACAAATAGTACCTTTTTATTATCCATTGTAATTCTCCTCGATGTTTCTATTGCAAGGAGTGTTTTTCCAGTACCTGCAGGACCTTCAATTAAAATTCTATTATTAGATGAAGTGGCATCTAAATACTTAAATTGATTATCTGTAAAGACTTTATGAAGTTGTTTTTCTTGCGACTCTATTCGCTCTCTAGGAGAAAGGTATACCTCAATATTTTTTCTAAGATTTCTTAATATACCTACTTGATTGTCATTAGGTTCTGCATGATTAATTGGCAATTTTTCTTTGTTTTTTTCAAAAGCAATTTCTAAAGTACTTTCAATTTTTTTTAGAAAATCTTCATCATTTAATTGAAAATCTCTTGAGTCCATATACTCCCACTTATTCCACTCATATTGATTTTCGATTTTAACTTCTGAGAATATTACTAAGTCCCAAAACAATATACCTTTAAGAACTGGGTAATTACCTATTAATTTTTCTCTTAAACTAATTCTATTATCTCTAGCCTGTTTAAAAGGACCTCTTCTTTCGGGGTTATCATTTCCTAGTTTCCAAAAACCAGTTTCTTTATTAAACTCTATTCTTTTATGTGATTTTATTTCAATTGTAAGAATTCCTTTTTCAGGAACTATCATTAAAAAATCAATCTCTCCCATAAAATTACTTATATGATCTCTTACATCAAGAGAATGAAATAAAATATTTTTAGAATATTTTATTCCTTTTAACTTATTGAAAAATTTTATTTCTCCAGGACTGTTGGTTGTTGAGGAGTCAATATAGTTTGGATAAAGTTCCATTATATTTCTATTGCTTCATCTAACATAGAACTAGGCTTTAGAGTTTTTTCTTTTTGAATTTGAACTATTTGAAACACACCAATTCTGTGTTCATAACCATCAAAATTATAAATCTCATAACCTTTATTTAATAATTCATCTATACTATCTTCATCTTCGATAATTTTTGATTTCAATTCATTCATGATTAATCTACCGGCTTGAGTTCTTGCGTTATTAAAGTTAGTCATCTCAACGGATATTTTCTGCGACTCCTCATTAGAAAAACCAATTAAATTTAATAATGAATTAAAAGCATGATCGTCTCTTATTCTTTGGTTATTAGCACCTAGCCAATTTCTTAAATTAGCATTACTTGGATTTAAACCTATGTTTTTAAGGTTTTTTTTAAGGATTTCTTTAGTATTTAAGTTGATATACCTTTGCAACTTATCTTTCCAAACTTTGCGTCTATCAACCAAATAATTATAATTATCTTTGAGTATATCTCTTGTTTTTAATTCAATTAAATTATTATCACTTTTCCCAACTCTTAAAATTACATAATCACCTGCATTAATCTCATCAATTTCTTTTTTTTTTTATTTTTATTTTGTCATTTTCTAAAATTAAAAGCGTTTCTTGAGATGAATCAAGCCCTGATTCATTGCATAAAAAACAAAAATATTTTTCTGGCAACTTACAAAAATTTGCGTGAAGTAAAGTGTCATGTGTGTCAGAAAAATTCGACTCAATATTTTGAGTGTGATAATTTATCATAAATTCATATTCATTTTTTATATCTTCAATAACCGTAAGTTCTGATGGTTTATGTATTTGATTTTTTTCAAAATGAAAATTTAAGATATTTCTATCCCAAATATTATCTTTAAAAGATAAATCATTTAAATTACCAGTGGGTATGAAATTTTTTCTTATTAAAATTAAATTTTTAAATCTTGGGTCTAAAAAATCTCTTGAAGCATAAAAATTTAACGAACCTAAAATCAAAACATAATCAAAAATCATTTTTGATTTTCTATAGCTTGACTCATTTAAGACTATTATTCTTTTATCTATTGTATCCTTATAATTATCTATAAATGTTCTATAACTTTTTCCAGATGGTAAAAACAATGCAAAAGTAGATTGTAAATTTTTACCAGCTATAAAATGATTAATTTGCTCAGAGTAAGAATTTTTATAAATATTTATATTTTCCTGTAATATCTTAAAAATAGAGTTTATTTCTACTGCGCATTCATGATGAGAGCTTTCAATATCATGATACTCTTCTTTAATTTCTTCAAACTTTTCTTCTAAATAATTTAATGGTAGTGGGTATTTTATTAGAGCTCTAATATCAAATAAAAAGCTGGTTAATTCATTCCAATAGCTATCACTTTTAAGCTCTTCTCTATTATAAATTTTAAAATAATTTCTAAAATTTTCATAAAAACTCTCCATTACAGAGTCATTTTCAATAATTTCCTCATATTTAGGTATCAATTGATATCTTAAGTGGCTTTGATTAATTTTTTGTAGAATCATTGAAAGAACATTGCTGGAAAGTTTTTGTTAATACCTCTGATGTTTTTTGAATTTTCTTTAAATACTTCTGTAGTTGTATAATCATTATTTAGATATCCTATAGCATCATTCAATTGTGCATCTTTAGTTCCCAAAATCACAATTCTATTTTTAATATTTCTTTGAGACCCATGTTTCATAAAAGAATTTGACCCCATAAAGATTGTAAATGGCCTAGAAGATACATTGCTGAAATCAATTTTAGATTTTGATACATCAGACTTTAAGGTAGTAATTGAATTAAAGTCATCATCATCTTCAGAAATTTTCAAAAATTCTTTTAATTGTCCTTTTACACTAATATGGTTGGTACCCATATTTGTATTTTGTATGTGAATAAATTGATCAGCAATTTCTTTAAATTTAGATTTATGGCCAATTATATAAATAAATTGTTTTAAATTTGCAAAATGCTTATGTAATTGTCTATCAATGAAAAAATTTTCTATAAAGATACTGACATCAGAAACTTTTCTGGGTGCGATTAATTTTTTTACCCTTTTATAATCCCAAGAAATAAATACCGGAGTTTTTTTACCATCTTCTAATCTAAATTTGTATAGACTATGTTTAGTGGTATTATCTCCAGGTATTTCAACTTCATTTTTAGAGATAAAAAATATTCTTTTTTTTAAACCTTTTTTACCTTTGATTATTGAGTCAATATTATTTCTTAAAAAATCTTCGTTATAATAGACCTCATCATTAGGTGAGAGGGAGTTTAAAAATTTATCAAATGGTGGTATTTCGGTATCTTGTTTTAAAGATGTTAAATTTTTAAAAATATTATTCCAAATTAATCCAAGAGAAACAGCCACTGCGGTTGAGGGTATATCGGGTGTTAAAATTGCAAAAGTAAATTTTCGATCAGAAATATTGCACTTTTCAAGCATAAAGCCAGTTATGTAAAGATCGCTAAACCAATCTCCTAAAGGTTGAGTTAATTCTTTATCAAGAAAAATTTGTTTTATCATAACTTAATTTTTGTGACTGAATTAAACAACTCATTGATCTTATTAATATTAATTCTAAACAGAAATCCTTTATCTATAACTTGATTGGTATCTTTATCCCTGTGTATAGCCAAATCAATACACATCGAGCCATCTGAAATCAGTTTTGTGAAATTATTGATCTCTGGGTCTTTAGCTAAGTAGAAATCTTCATATTTGAAAAATTCTTGTCCATCCTCTTTTTTATAGTCAGCATATACCATTACTGAATAATTTAGTTTTTGTTTAATAATGGTTTGTAGTGTTTTAAGCTGCCAATATATAACTGCTTTATTCTTATTGTTTAAAAATAACTTATCCTGATCTAATTCAATTTGCCAACCTTTAGAAGTTTTTTTTGTAGCATTTATGCTTGTATATAGTGACCAACGATTATTTTTATCATAATAACCATGATCATCTAATAACTTAGTTCTTCCTCCTTGACCCCATATTGGGATTTTGGCAAAAAGTGTTAATCTTCTGTTTGAACCTTTTCTTAATGATTTAATCCTTAATAATTTTTTTTCCTCTTTGGTTTGATTAATAAGTTTTTCTAAAGTATATCCAACACCAGTATCTCCGTTTCTCAAACTTTCTATCCATCCTAATTTTTTTACTTCAATAAATTTATTTATATACCTTTTATCCATTTTTAATTAATTTTATGAAATGGTTTCCAATCTTATTAGCTAATAGAACTGGGACTGCGTTACCAATCTGAGTATATTGTGGAAGTTCTCTATCAAAAATTCCCTCTTGTGGGTTACCTGCCCTTCTTAACCCTCCAGTAGTTCTTTTCCCCTTAAAAATATACCAATCAGGAAAAGTTTGTAATCTCGCCCATTCTCTTACAGTTAAAGATCTTGGTTGAGAAAAATGTACATAATCATCAGGAAGAGAAGTTGTGGTAATATTTGGGCCTTTATTTCCCCATTTTCTTGGTAAAACCTTTTGTGCAAATTTTTTTGTTTTCATATCTTCTCTGATTTTACCATTGTTTGTAATCATATATTTAAATTTTTTCTCAACTTTATAACTATGGTTGCTATACTCATGATGAGTTATCAAATCTCCTTTTTTAAAATATTTATTAGTATTTTTAATTTTTCTATATAGCTTTTGAATTTCATTTTTAGGATTATAATGGTAACTCAAGGTTTTAAGATTTTTTTTATAATTAACATCGATCAAATCTCCAAGAATATCCTCAATATTATGATAGTCATAAGTTGGTTCTGGCAATAGTCCAGAACAAGTCTTTTCATGATTAGGTAAAAAACTAAGATCTTTTCTTATACCAATTAGAAAAACTCTGGGCCTGTTTTGTGGAACGCCATAATTTTTGGAATAAATAAGCTTGAAATCTTGAAAATAGTTAGAAAGTTTTCTGAAGTCTTTTTGAATATCAGAGAAGATTTCTCCTTTTTTACCTAATTTAGTCCATTTTGAATTTAAAATACCTGAAACATTCTCAAATAAAAAAATTTTAGGCTGAAAGAACTTAATAAACTTAATCATACCTTTATATAAATAATTTGCGGGCAACTGATTTTTATCGACTTCATAACTCCTTCTTATACCCATTGCTGAGTAACCTTGACAAGGTGGGCCACCGACTACTAAGTCAATATCATTAATATTAAAAGTTTTTTTTAAATTTCTTTTTAAATTTTCTAAATTTTTTTTTTGAATTGCATCTAAAATATCATATGAATGAAAGTTACTATTACTAATTTGAGAGTATTGAGTTCTATTTGATAAATAAGTATCCATTGCAGATTTATCAATTTCATTTACGTATACTGGAGTAAAGCCTGACTGCTCTAAGCCAAGTGACAAGCCTCCGCAACCAGCAAATAAGTCGATAAATGTTCTCATGTTATTATGAACTAACTATCTTAAATTTTTTAAACTCACTTAATCTATGGCCAGTAAAAAAAGAG
>MDTE01044763.1_pt1 | contig 12738 bp, 16 predicted proteins | sample 811231 | NCBI WGS metagenome assembly MDTE01 (sample SAMN05326651, study PRJNA326480) | marine metagenome | isolation source: seawater | place: Indian Ocean: Red Sea | collected 2010
TTATGCATTTATATTGGGAACGATGGGCTATTGTTAATGTTCTTTTATGGCCTATGACTGCCATAGGAGTATTTATAGCTATCATGGCAGCAGAATCTTACTACACATTTTTCTCAAGAATGTTTTATTTTGTAGTTGGGAGCTAAACTCATATAAATTTTTAAAAATGGCAATTACCAAATCTAAAACGCTAAAGATAGATTACTTTAGTTACACTAAGTCTTTCTTCAACCTGATGAAACCTCGAGTAATGTCCTTAGTAGTTTTCACATGCGCCGTAGGCTTATTAATAGCACCAACAAAAATAGACTTTATAAATATTGTTTTTTCTCTAATAGCCGTGGCATTAGGATCTGGAGCTGCTGGAGCATTAAATATGTGGTACGAATCTGATTTAGATTCTTTGATGACAAGAACCTGTTTAAGACCAATTCCAACCGGGAAGTTAAGCAAGAACCAAGCTCTTGTTTTTGGAATTGTTTCTTCAATAGTATCTGTGGTTACCCTTTACTTTTTTTCAAATTTAATTGCTGCTAGCATTCTAGCAATTACAATTTTATTTTATGTTTTTATTTATACAATTTGGTTAAAAAGAAAAACACCACAAAATATTGTTATAGGAGGTGCTTCTGGCGCACTTCCGCCAGTAATCGGTTGGGCCATCGTAACTAATGGAATATCGCTCGAACCCATAATATTATTTTTAATCATATTTGTTTGGACACCATCTCACTTTTGGGCATTAAGCTTGTACAAAACCGATGATTATAGAAAAGCTAGCATTCCAATGTTGCCTATTACATCTGGCATCAAGGCTACAAAATTAAATATTTTTATTTATGCTTTAATTTTATTTCCAACAGTTTTGGCTCCTTATTTTTTTAATTTTTCGGGTTTAATTTACTTAATACCAGCAACAATATTAAGTAGTTATTATTTGTTAATTTCTTATAAATTATTAAAAGAAGAAAACTCAAAAGTTGAGAAAAAATTAGCTACAAAATTATTTGGATATTCAATATTATATCTTTTCATGATTTTTGTTTTTATTCTGTTAGATAAAAGTATATAAAATTAGATTTAATTCAATGTTCAATTATAAGTTAAAAAATTTAAATTATTATTTTTTTTTAATTTTATTAATAATTCTTATTTATTTATTTTATTTTTTTTCAGGCATATTCCAAAAAGAAACTAAGATAATACAAGAACCTATATCTATAAATTTGCTAACCAGTGTACATCCAAAGCTTTCGTGGAACTTTAAGCCTTTAAATCCTAAAATTATTGTAGTGCCGGGAGAGGTAGTTACAGTTGAATATATAGTTGAAAATATTGGAGAAAAAGATTCTACTGGAATAGCTACATTTGCTTACTTTCCCAATGAATTAAAGTCATACATAAGAAAAATTAACTGTTTTTGCTATGACGCACAAACTTTAAAGCCAAAACAAAGGAGCAAATTTACTTTAGTTTTATTAATTGATCCAGAGGTGGCAAAAGATAGCAAGACAAAACAGATTAAAGAAGCTACTATTCAGTTTACTTTCTTTGATTTTAAGGAGTATAAAAAAAAAGAAAGTTAATTATGATTTTGAAAAACTTTACATATCAATTAGAGGAGCCTCTAAAGCTTTGCACTGTTTGTATCACAGATAATAACGGAGGAAAAATAGCCTTAACGATTATTATTTCTACTTTAATTCTTTTAGGCGTTGCAAACTGGGCTTGGAAGAAATATTTCACAAATAAGAAGCAAATTTCTCAGGAAAAATAATTTAAGTTCAACATACAGTTGGTTTTGCCTAGATAATATCAGAATTCTGTATTATTAGAGGGTATGGAATATATAAGCACAAGAAATGAAAAAAAAATTTTTTCTTTTAAGGATGTTTTTTTAAAAGGACTTGCTCCCGACGGAGGTCTTTTTATTCCAAAAAAAATTCCTTTTTGCGACTCTCAGGAATTAAAAAAAATTAAAAGCTTATCATATGAAGAATTAGCTGCTCAAATCCTTTTAAAATTTGTAGGAAATGAGTTTTCTGAAAAAGAAATTTTAAACATAGTTAAAAATTCTTATAAAAATTTCAGAGTTAAAAATGTAGTAAAGGTTATAAAATTTGGAAATATGGATTTGTTGGAATTATTTCATGGGCCAACTTTAGCATTTAAAGATATAGCTATGCAAGTTATTGGAAATATGTACGAACATATTCTTAGAAAATATAATTTAAAAGCTAATGTAGTTGTAGCTACTTCCGGAGATACTGGAGCTGCAGCAATAGATGCTTTAAAAAATAGGAAAAATATTAAAATTTTTGTTTTACATCCAGATAATAAAATATCGGATGTTCAAAGAAAATTTATGACTACGGTTGATTCAAATAATGTATTTAATATTGCCCTTCTAAGTAATTTTGATGATTGCCAGAGTTTCGTTAAATCTATGTTTGCTGACAAAAATTTTAGCAATTCAATTAACATGACTGGCGTGAATTCAATTAACTGGATAAGAATAGCAATTCAAATCGTCTATTATTTTTTTTCATATTTTAAAATTGCCTCGGGCACTGAAAAGGTAAATTACTCAGTTCCTACTGGAAATTTTGGAGATGTATATTCTGGTTATATTGCTAAGAAAATGGGTCTTCCAATCAATAAATTAATTATAGCGACAAATGGAAACGATATTTTAAAAAAAGTTATTAATTCTGGTGTTTATAAATCTTCAAAGGTTACACATACTATTTCACCAAGCATGGATATACAAAATGCAAGTAATTTTGAACGTTTAGTCTTTGATGTTTGCTTATATGATTCAAAAAAAATATCAAATTTAATGAAAGATTTTAATACAAAAGGAGAATATAAACTTGGAGAAAAGGAAGTAGGAAAAATCAAAGAAGATTTTTTTGCTGAAAGTTTATCAGAAAAAGAAACTAAGTTAATTATTAGAGATGCATATTTAAATGAAAAAATATTAGTTGATCCTCATACTGCTGTTGCAATCGGTGTAAGTAAAAAAATATCCTTAACAGGAAAGAATGTTATTTTGTCGACAGCCCATCCATCTAAATTTTACAATACAGTTGAAAAAGAAACAGGCATTAAACCAGAGTTACCGGAAAATTTAAAAGATATATTATTAAAAAAAGAAAAGTATGAAAAACTACCTAAAGATCTAGAAAAGGTGAAAAAATATATTTTAAAGAATATCTAATTTTTAGTTACATAGGAGTAGCTTTTTTAGCTAATTTATCGGCAAGATCATTCATAGGATTATCTGAATGTCCTTTTACCCATTCCCATTCGACCTGAACAGATTTAACTAGTTCCTTAAGTTGTTTCCAAAGATCAACATTTTTTACATTTTTTTTGTCGGTAGTTTTCCAATTATTATTTTCCCATCTATTAATCCATTTTGTAATTCCTTCTTTTACATAAGTAGAATCTGTGTAAATTTTTATATGTTTTAATGAAGGTTGTTTGTCATCATTTTTTTCACAGTATTCCAAAGCTTTTATTGCCGCGGTTAATTCCATTCTATTGTTAGTAGTTAATTTTTCTCCCCCAAACAATTCCTTTTTTTTATTTTCTAATAACAAAATAACTCCCCATCCACCTGGCCCAGGATTTCCTATACAAGCACCATCAATGTAAATTTTAACTTCCATATTAAAAAAAATAATCCTGATAATTTTCCACATTATCATGAAATTCTAGTCTTTTTAAATATTCTAAAGGGTCCTTGATTTTTACAATAGCTCCTTCAGTTAAATTAAGATAATCAAAAACTCTTGTAAGTAAAAATCTTATAGCGGCACCTTGACAGAGAACTTTTAACGATTTTTTTTCTTTTTCTGTCAATTTTCGAATATTTGAATATCCATCAATAAACTTTTTAGCTTTGGTTACATTAAAACTCAAATTTTCTTTTTCGCCTTCAAAACATAACGCATTAAGACATATGGCTATTTCAAATCCATAAAAATCATTACAAGAGAAGTAATAGTCAATAATTCCAGTGAGTTTATTATTTTTAAAAAAAATATTATCTGGAAATAAATCAGCGTGTATTATTCCCTTAGGAATATTTTCGGGCCATTTTTTTTCAATTACATCTAAATTTTTTTCTACTATTTTCGGCAAATTTGGATGAATTTTAAATGAGTCTTTTTTAATTTTCTCGTATATTTTTCTCCAAGAATCTACTGAAAGCTTATTAGTTCTCTTACTTGATAGGTCCTTTGTTATTGAATGAAGTTTAGCTGTATTAATCCCTACTTCATAACACTCATCAGGATTCAACACTTTTTTTGCCGAACCCTCGAGAAAGGATACAACGGCAGCTTTTTTTTTTCGAATTTCAGTTACGTAACTTCCATTTTTATTTATTATAGGTTCTGGTGATGGAAATTTTTTGTCAAAAAGATTTCTCATTAAACCTATAAAAAAAGGCAAATCTTTCTCATCTACTCTTTTTTCATAAAGCGTAAGTATAAATTTACCTTTTTCAGTTTGTATAAAATAGTTTGTATTTTCAATACCATCTTTTATTCCTTTATAATTTAATAAATTTCCTAAATTATATTTAGTAAAAAATTGTTTTAATTCTTGTTCGGACAATTTTGTGTATACAGCCATAATAATTGCTTATATCCTTTTTTTTTAATATAAAGTAGTTAGTTTATGAAAAATCCGATTTCTTCTCAAAAATATCCAAGTAAAGTAAAAGTTAATAAGGGAACAACTTATTTTTGGTGTTCATGCGGCTTATCTTCAAAACAGCCCTTCTGCGATGGATCACATCAAAAAGCGGGAAATTCTAGACCAATAAGGTACGAAGCCAATTCTAATAAAGTAGTTTTTTTTTGTAATTGCAAATTAACCAAAAATCCACCTTTTTGTGATAACTCTCACATATCAAACTTTAGTACGTTTTAGAGTATTTTTTGCTTCCGTAAAGCTATTTGCATAAAGTTTATCAATTTTGTTTTTATCGATTGAATTTTTTATTAAGTTTTCTACAGCTTTCATACTAATCTTAACCGCCGTGTTTTTAATATCCTTTATCGCATTTTCTTTCATCTGATTAATTTTTTGTTCAGCATTTTTCTTTTTCGTATCAATAGTTTGGTGAAATTTATCTGTTTTTTCTAAAATATTTTTTTCACTCTCTTTTTTTGCTACATTTATAATTTGTTGTGCTTCTTTTTTAGATTTATCAATTTTACTTTCATACTTGTTTAATAAATTTTTTGCTTCTATTTTAAGTTTTTCAGCTTCATTTAACTCTTTTTTAATTTTGTTTATTTCGTCAGTTAATGATTTATTTATCTTTTGTGGTACTTTAAAATAGACTAAAAATCCGCAAAAAATAAAAAAAGATATAGAAACCCAAAAAGTTGCATCTATTGTCATAAATGACTATCCATTTCCTTTTTTGAAACATCTTCAACTATAGCAGATATGCTGCTTTTATTTAATTCAATATCAACTATTTGTTTTATTACCTCATAGGAGATTTCTGAAGATATAATTCTTATTTTATCTATAGAAGATTTTTTTAGGTTAGCTATTTCTTTTTCAGCCTTTAATAATTCTTTTTCTATTTCGTCACTAACTTTTTGTTTTTTTTCTTCAAGATCTCTCTCTAGTTTTTTTCTACTATCTTCAATTATTTTTTTTGCTTCTTTCTTTGTTTTTTCAATTATTTTGTTGTACTCCTCTAATTGTTTTTCTGCATTTTCTTTGAGTTTTTGAGCTTCGTCCAAATCATTGACAATCTTTGATTTTCTGTTTTCGATACTATAAGTAATTTTAGGTAAAAATACCTTCCAAATAATTAAGTATAAAGATAAGAAAATTAGTATTAACCAAAATATTTGAGAAGCCCAAAACTTTGGGTCAAGCTGAGGCATTCCTGCCTCAGACCCAATAGCTTGATTTGAAAAAAGCATTATAGCAATGCAAAAAGCAAAGTAAAAACTTTTCATATCTATATTTTATCTTTTAAAATGCAAATAAAATTATTAAAGCAACTACTAAACCAAATAAACCAGTAGCTTCTGCTAAAGCAAATCCTAAAAGCAAGTTCGGAAATTGTTTTGCTGCTGCCGATGGATTTCTCATGGCACCAGACAAATAATTTCCAAAAATAATACCAATTCCTACTCCAGCTCCTGCAAGCGCAATTGCCGCAAGACCTGCTCCTATCATCTTGGCTGCTTCTAACTCCATATTTTCCTCCTTTATTAGTGGTGTAAATTTAATGCATCATTTAAGTAAATGCATGTTAAAATTGCAAAAACGTATGCTTGAAGAAAAGCAACTAGTATTTCAAGCCCCGTTAATGCGACAGAAAAACTGAGCGGCAACCATCCACCCAGTAATCCCAAACTTATTACGAATCCTCCAAACACCTTTAACATAGTATGACCAGCCATCATGTTTGCGAACAATCGTACCGATAAACTAATCGGTCTACTTAAATAAGATATAATTTCTATGATAACTATTAATGGTAACAGCAAAGCAGGCACTCCCTTTGGTACAAAAAGTTGCAAATATTTAAAACCATGTTTAATAAATCCTATAATCGTTACTCCGATAAAAATTATTGCTGCTAAAACAAAAGTAACAATTATATGACTGGTAACCGTAAAAGAGTATGGCAACATACCAACCATATTACAAAATAAAACAAACATAAATAGAGTGAATATAAAAGGAAAAAAAGATTTTGCACTTGATCCAGCAGTATCATTCATCATTTTTGCAACGAAGGTATAACTCATTTCAGTTATTAGTTGTAATTTTGATGGTATTAATGATTTTTTTTTTGTACCAAAAAATAATAATAATAAAATCAATATTCCGCTTATTGTCATAAATAAGCTAGCGTTAGTGTAAGAAAGATTAACCCCGCCCAAATCTATTTTAGGTCCTATCTTATAAACTTCGAATTGATGCATTGGATTTGTGGCCATATTAAATTCCTTTAGTTTTTATGCATTTTTTTTGCTGATTTGATAACATTTAATATACCGGCGGCTACACCCATAAAAAAAAAACAAATTGTTAACAAAGGTTTAGTATCAAACCAGTTGTCCAAAAGAAACCCTATTGTTGCTCCAACGAACACAGCAGCTACTAATTCAGTGCTAATTTTTAAAGCTTTCCCCAAAGATGCGACATTTGAATCATTATTTTTGCCGATGTTTCTTTTATGTTTTTTTTTTGCAATTTTTAAGCGAGTTGATATTTCTTTAAGATCTTTCATTTTGCTTTAATCTATTAATTAAGCAACTAACTCTTCGGCTTTTTGTAAATCAACGGAGACCAGTTGGCTTATACCTTTTTCAGGCATTGTGACACCATACAGCCTATCCATTTTAGACATTGTTAAAGCATGGTGAGTGATTATTATAAATCTAGTTTCAGTAATTTTTGTTAATTCATCTAACAAAGAGCAAAATCTTGTTACATTAGCATCATCAAGAGGAGCATCCACTTCGTCCAGAACACAAATTGGAGCGGGATTAGTTAAGAAAACTGCAAAAATTAAAGATAGAGCTGTTAGTGCCTGCTCTCCACCTGACAGCAATGTAATTGATTGTAATCTTTTTCCTGGTGGGCTTACTAACATTTCTAATCCAGCTTCAAGAGGGTCATCAGATTCAATTAATTCTAATTTAGCCGTACCACCATTAAAAAGTTTTGTATAAACTTCATTAAATTTTCTATTAATCTTGTCAAAAGCATCTAAAAGTCTTTCTCTGCCTTTTTGATTTAATTCATTTATCCCATTTCTAAGTTTAGATATAGCTGAAATTAAATCTTCTCGATCTTTTTCCATTTTTTTTATAGTTACTTTAAATTGTTCACTTTCTTCATCAGCTCGCAAGTTTACTGCACCAAGTCTTTCTCTTTCATTTTTTTTAGCATCTAACTTATCCTCCTGCTCAATTACATTGGGTAAATTTTCAATACTTTTTAAGTCAGAATTATCTAGAAGATTTTTTTCATCAAAATTTAGGTCATTTTTTAGTGAATCAGTTAAATCTTTTTTTCTATTTTGAAGCCCTTCTAATGTAGCTCCATATCTTGCTTTACTTTCTCTAGCTGACATCATTTTTTGCTCAAAGCTTTTTAACTCTTTATTTACTTGCTGATAGTTTTCTTCAGCACTAATAAGTTCATTGGACAACTCTTGTTTATTATTTTCAGTATCAGCTATATTTTGCATCAATTGACCTTTTTTTATTGCAATAGATTCAGGCAATTTTGAAATATTTTCTAATTCCATTTTTATTTTATCTGTTCTTGTATTTAATTCTTTAGTCATTTTTTCGGAATTAAATTTTAAATTTTTCCAGTTTTGAATTTCTGTATCTATATTATTTATTCTTTCTTGCCTTTTTATAGTTTCCGTTTTGATAGATTGATGTTTACTTAAGGCAGAAGCATACTTTTCTTGCGCAGTTTTTATTTTATTTGTTAGTTGGGTTATTTTACTTATATCATCGTTTGCAGCCTGAAGGTTAATTTCGTTTTTTGTATTATTAATAAGCGTGATAATGTTTTTTATTATTTCTTTTGCTTTATCATTTTCATTTTTATCTAAATAAATTTTAGCATTTTCTAAATTTTGATTAATTTCATTTAAGTGATTAATAAAACTTTTACTACTATTATTAAGAGTTAATTTTTTGGTAATTTGTTCGAGTTCTTGCTGTTCTTTTTGTAATTCGTTTGTAGCTATATTAAGATCATCCTCTGTTTTTTTTTCTAAATCATAATATTTTTTTTCAGTATCTATTAAAACATTTTTTTCTTCATTTAGTCTTTTTTCATTTGATTGAGCTTCCAAAATGATATTTTTTTCTCTTTCAGTATCTTCTTCTATTGTTGTTTGTGATTTTAATAGTCTATCTTTTTCAGTTTTTGTTCTTTTTTCTTCATCTTCTAGATTTTGAAATTCTAAATTAAGTCTCTGTAATTTTGACAATATTTCAATATTTTTATCTCTTAAAGGTTTTAATTTTTTATATGTTTCTTCCACCAAAGTATTCTTGTGGTTAATTTCAATTTTTAGTCCACTTATTTCTACGTCAGATTTACCCGTAATTTCTTTAGAAGATTCAATTTCTTTTTCAATTTCAATTAATTTAATATAATAAAGACCAGCTTCAATTTTTTTTATTTCTTCAGAGATTAATTTGTATTTGGAAGCCTCAACTGCTTGTTTTTTTAAATTTTCTAGTTGTTTTTCTTGCTGTCTAGTTAGTTCGTCTGCTTTTTTTAAATTGTTTTCTGCTGAATTAAGTCTTAATTCCGATTCATGTCTACGAACATGAATACCTGAGATGCCTGCTGCTTCTTCTAAAATTGCTCTTCTATCGGTTGGTTTTGCAGTAACCAAGGCACCAATTCTTCCCTGACTTATCATCGAAGGTGAATGTGCTCCAGTTGATAAATCTGCAAAAAGAGTCTGAACATCTCTAGCTCTTACTTCTTTATCATTAATAAAATATTTTGAACCTTTGTCTTTTTCTATTCTTCTTTTTATTTGCATTATATCCAACTCTTGAAATTGACTTGGCCCATCTTTTTCAGAATTATCTAAAGTTAATGAAACCTCCGCAATATTTTTCGAAGTTTTGTTGGCTGTTCCTGAAAATATAACATCTTCCATACCTGATCCTCTCATGCTTTTGGCAGAAGTTTCACCCATGCACCATCTTATTGATTCTACTATATTTGATTTTCCACAACCGTTAGGGCCTACTATTCCAGTTAAACCTTTTTCAATTATAAATGAAGTTCTTTCAACAAAAGATTTAAAACCAACTAAATCAAGTTTCTTAAATATCATGTACTAAATAAGTTTTTCTATTCTTTTCTTAATATTTTTAAAGTTAGCAGATTCTTCAAGTTTTTTCTCATTAATTACAATTGTAGGAGTAGAATTTATAGAATATTTTTTGGTAGCATCTATTCTACCATTAAGTATTTTGTCACTAATAACCTCATCAACTAGACAATCTTCGAATTTTGTAGAACTTATCCCCAAATTCATAACAATTTTTTTTAAATTAGCATTAATTTCTTCCACGTTAGTTCCACTCGTCCACTTTGCTTGTGTTTTATAAATTGTGTCCATGAATGTTATTTGATTATTTTTATCAAGGCAATGTAGCAGCTTAGAAGCATTAAAAGCGACTTGATCTAAAGGAAAATCTATAAAAATTAATTGAACTTTACCTGTATCCACATATTCTTTTTTTAGCTTGGGTATTATTTGAATATGAAAACTAGCACAATGAGGGCATGTAAAAGATGAAAAAATTTTAATTTTTACTTTAGCTTCATTAGACCCAAGTGTTACTAAATTGTTTCCCTTTTTTAAATCAGCTGAATGACTTACCGTAGATAAAATTAAGTAAAGCAATATTACTTTAGCAAAAAAAAATATTTTATAATTTAATTTTTTATATATCATTTTTTTGCCATTTCTAAAAGTTGAGAAAGAGAATCTCTTATCTCTTTATTTTTAATTTGATTTATTTTTTCTTTATATTTTTTTGAAGATTTATTTATAAAATTTGTTGATTTATTTTTTTTATTGGCGGCACTAAAAGCGTGTAATTTAATTTCATTAATTAATTTATAACCAAAATAACTATTAATTTTATTCATAATTTCATTTTTTGAATATTCAACATTTATTTCGTTTCCTCTTTCAACAGACAAAATTAAAGTTCCGCTTTTGTCATTTTTTGTCATTTTAATTGACTTTGGAAAGCAGCAATTAGAAATATTTTTACCAACCAAAGCATTCCATTTGCTAATTATTTCAGAATAATTATAACCATTTTTTTTTAATATTCCTTTAATACCGCGAGGTAATGTGTTTCCAAATGGTCTTAACCCTTGAACGTAAGTTCTGCTTTCTTTATTATTTTGCTTGTTATGCATAAAATCAATAGCAATTTATCAAAAAAAATTCTTTCATGGTACGATAATAATAAACGCACACTACCATGGCGAATAAGTCAAAAATCTCAGAGAAATCAATATTATAGAATATTAAGTGAATTCATGCTTCAGCAGACCCAAGTTAAAACTGTGGTTCCATATTTTAAAAACTTTGTAAAAAAAATACCAGATTTAAAAGTTTTATCTAATAGTAAAAATGAAAAAATTTTAAAACTTTGGGAGGGTTTAGGCTATTACAGAAGAGTAAAAAATTTACAAATAACAGCAAAAATTTTAATGAAAGAATATAATGGCACACTTCCAAAAAAATTTGAGGAAATTAAAAAATTACCTGGCATTGGGGATTATACAGCTAATGCACTATTGGCATTAATTCACAATCAACCCCGAATCCCATTTGATGGTAATGTAAAAAGAGTTTTTTTGAGAATTTTTAATGCAAAATTGGAAAAAAATGAAAAAAAAATAAAAAAAATTATTAACAAAAAGTTTTATACAAACAGGAATGGAGATTTAGCAGAAGCTTTAATGGAATTTGGAGCAATTATTTGTAAGCCCAGTAATCCTATGTGTCATATTTGTAATTTAAAAAAAAATTGTCATTTTTTTAAGAACAAAACTTCAGTTTTAGCAAGTAATAAACTTCAAGGAAAAGAGAGAAAATATAACGTTTATTGTTATTTAAAAAAGAAAAAAAAGAAAATTGCTTTAACTAAAAATAAAAATTTAAGTTTTTTAAGAAATTTTAATATTCCAGAAACTCAAATAGTTACTTCAAATAATAAAAAAAATAATGGATGGATTTATTTGTGCAATTATAAGAATAATATATCCAATATTAAAATGAACGTTAATTTGTTTTATAAATTTATAAAAAATAAACCAAAAAATTATACCTGGTATTCAATTGATAGACCAAACGTTGAGTTTGTACCTTCTTTTACAAAGAAGATTTTTAAGAAAGTAGCTAAAGTTTATAGCCAAGAAATTTCTGTCTAAGATTATCTATTGGAACTATTGAACCTCCAATATTACAATGCCAATAAGTCCAACCATTGTAGCTTTCAGTTCCCATTATTTTTGCTGCTACTTTATGTATAGAACCTGCTGACTCTTTATGCTTAATGCTTCCATCCACCATGATTTTTGCATTAATTTTTTTCTTTTGGTCAAAAATACTAGTTCCTGGTTTTATTATTCCTAATTCAACCAATGATCCAAAAGGTACTCTCGGTTTAGATTTATTATTTTTCAAGGTGTCTAAATGACTTTCTTCAATAACTTTAACCTTATTAATTCTTTCATTAGCGGTTTTAAAATATTTTTTATCCTTCTCTATTCCAAAGTATTTTCTGCCTAATTTTTTTGCTACAGCAGCAGTAGTTCCAGTACCTAAAAAGGGGTCCAAAATGACATCATCTTTATGTGTAGTTGCTAATATAATTCTATGTAAAAGAACTTCTGGTTTTTGAGTAGAATGAACTTTTTTACCATTCTTTTTCAATCTCTCTTTTCCGCTGCATATAGGAAGAGTCCAATCCGAACGCATTTGCAAATCATCATTTAAACATTTCAAAGATTGATAGTTAAAAGTATATTTTGATTTTTTGTTTTTTGATGCCCAAATTAAAGTTTCGTGAGCATTAGTAAATCTAGTTCCCTTAAAATTTGGCATTGGATTATTTTTTCTCCAAATTATATCGTTCAATAACCAATAGTTTAAATTTTGTAAGTGAA
>MDTE01160748.1_pt1 | contig 12738 bp, 11 predicted proteins | sample 811231 | NCBI WGS metagenome assembly MDTE01 (sample SAMN05326651, study PRJNA326480) | marine metagenome | isolation source: seawater | place: Indian Ocean: Red Sea | collected 2010
ACCTGCTTCGATATATTTCTTAGCGTTGTCCCAAGCACCCCCTGCGTTAGCCATCGTAACTGCCAATAAGAAACCTGAGGCCATAGCTCCTACCAACATGGCTCCTAATTCCTCGGCGCCAAGTAGAAGCCCAACGGCTATAGGTGCTATAACAGCCATGGCTCCAGGCAATATCATCGCCTTCAGGGAACCTTGTGTAGATATATCCACACATCTAGCGTAATCTGGCCTACCGGTCCCTTCCATTATTCCTGGGATTTCTCGGAATTGCCTTCTTACCTCGTTAACTATGGCATACGCAGCAGTACCTACAGCTTGCATTGTTAAGGCCGAGAATACAAATGGGAGCAAAGCTCCAATAAATAGACCAACCAGAATACTAGGCTCCAGTATATTTATAACAAACCCGCCCTCAGGCTCTATAGCAAGTGAATATGCGGATAAGAGAGCTAGCGATGTCAGAGCCGCTGACCCAATGGCAAACCCCTTACCTGTCGCTGCAGTAGTATTCCCTAATGAATCCAATGCGTCCGTTCTCTCTCTGACTTCTGGGTCGAGACCAGACTGTTCTGCAATTCCTCCGGCATTGTCAGCAACTGGACCGTACGCATCCGTCGCTAGTGTAATTCCAAGAGTAGATAACATCCCAACAGCAGCGATAGCTACTCCATACAAGCCTGCCTGATTATGAGCTATCAATATTGCTGCTATTACCGATACCACTGGAACTACTGTGCTCATCATACCGGTAGCAAATCCAACTATTATGGTCGTTCCTGCCCCTGTTTGAGCGGATTCCGATATATTCTTCGTTGGTGAATATTCATAGGATGTGTAATACTCCGTGGCAAACCCAATCACATTGCCTGCAATTAAACCCACCAATATTGATACGAATATGCCGGTCCCATTGTCTATATCCATCAATGTAATAACCCCGTATGAGGCACCGACTACCAAAACTGAAGAAACGTATATACCTTTTCTCAAAGCCCAAAGAAGTTTGCTCATATTAGCTTCCCCTCCAGTGCTCACGAAGAAGGTACCTATCAGTGATGAAATGATTCCGACTCCAGCGATAACTAGTGGCAAAACCAATAAAGGCGCATCATATGCAGCACCAGTGGCTGCAGCCGTACCTATGGCTATAGTAGCTATTATTGACGATGAATAAGATTCGAAAAGATCAGAACCCATGCCAGCAACGTCACCAACGTTGTCGCCAACATTGTCTGCTATTGTAGCTGGGTTACGTGGGTCGTCTTCTGGAATTCCGGCCTCAACCTTGCCCACGATGTCTGATCCAACATCAGCTGCCTTAGTAAATATACCGCCACCGACCCTAGCAAACAGTGCTATCGATGACGCCCCAAAGCCAAAAGCAGCAACCGTGTCTATATCTTGGAAAATAATATACAAAATAGATATACCAAGAATACCTATACCTACTACAGATACTCCCATAACTGCTCCACTTGAAAACGCGACCCTAAGACCTGAGTTGAGGCTCACGCTCGATGCAGCTGCAGTACGAGTGTTCGCTCTAATAGCAATGCTCATACCTAAGAAACCAGTGGTCGCAGAACATACTGCCCCAACCACATAAGCAATAGCCGGTTCAACACCCAAATCAGGAAGGAATGCCATTATGGCAGCAACAACTATCACGAATATTGCCAGGGTGCGATACTCCCTGCCAAGAAATGCCATGGCTCCTTCTTGAATAGCGGTTCCAATATCTTTCATTGCGTCGTTGCCCTGATCCTCATTGAGAACCCTTCGCGCGAGCACCGCAGCAAAAATAAGTGCTACAACCCCTGCCCCGATTGCAATGTACAAACCATTCTCCTCTAGCAATTCAATTCCTCCTATCGAATAGGGTGTAATAATTCGATCGCAATCTATCACTGCAAGCAATACTAGTCAAGTGTAACCATCTGCAATGGCGCGTTTGAATATGAGATTTGGCTAACTTTTGGTAAAATCTACTTGTGATCATTATCCGATAAATTATTGAAGATAGAATAGGTAAAAATGAAAATATTAGCACTAGACATAGGCACAGGAACTCAAGATATACTCCTGTTTGATTCCTCTACAACCATAGAAAATTGTCTAAAAATGGTAATGCCTTCTCCAACGGCTATAGCTGCTAAACGCATATCCCAAGCTACTAAAGAAAGAAGAGCAATTGCACTAACAGGAACCAACATGGGTGGAGGTCCTTCTACAGGTGCAATAGTTGACCATGTAAGATCAGGCGTGCCTGTATATGCAACCGTAGAAGCAGCCACAACTTTCAATGACGATATGAATGAAGTAAAGGCAATGGGAATAACTTTAGTAAGTGAAGACGAAATCAAAAAATTAAAAAATACCATTGGCATCGAGTTAAAAGATTTGGATATAGAAATGGTATCTAGAGCCCTTGCATCATTTGGAGTGGAAACCCAATGGGATGCTCTTGCAGTCGCAGTTTTTGATCACGGAGACTCTCCATCAGGTTACTCAGACCGCAGATTCCGTTTTGATCATCTAAGGAATCAAGTTTATAGTGGGTCACGTAATATAAGGTCTTCCTGTTACTTGGAAGAAGAATTGCCCGAATACATGACTCGTATGGTAGCAGTTTCCAGAAGCAACCACTTAAATATACCGATGCTATTCATGAATACCGCAGAGGCAGCAGTATTGGGGTCACTCGAAGATAAACATGTTGCTGAACAGAATGAAAAAATTGTCGCAAATCTTGGCAACGAGCACACACTTGCTTTTTACCTTAATGGAGAAACTATACAAGGATTATTCGAACATCATACGCATTTATTGCAAAAAGAAAAACTTGAACACTATATAGATAGCCTTGTAAAAGGTGACCTTGATAATGAAACTATATGGAACGACCATGGACATGGTTCAATAGTATTGGATAGTGGGCCTAAGGACTATTTCTTATCGGTTACTGGACCAATGAGATATATCCTAGAAGGATCAAAGCTTAGCCCATATTTTGCAACCCCTCATGGAGACATGATGTTAGCGGGATCTTTTGGTTTGATCCGAGCTTGGGCAGAAAAGAATCTTTCCTGGAGAGAAGAAATACTGAATTCACTTAGATGAAACCGTTATTAGTATATCAAGAAGAAAGAGGAGCCAGCTATCAAAGGCTAGCTCCTCTTTCTATATCAAAAACAGAATTATATCTGTATATTACATACCACCATACATATCAGGCATGCCGCCACCCATCGGAGGCATTCCAGCATTCTTATCTGGAATATCCGTAACCATTGCTTCAGTGGTAAGCAACATAGTTGCTACGCTTGCTGCATTTTCTACAGCCGCACGAGTAACTTTCGCAGGGTCGATTATACCTCTCTCTAGAAGGTTGCAATAATCTTCCTTATCTGCATCAAAACCCCAGTCCCCTTCACCCTTCCTTATTTCATTCAAGACAACTGATCCCTCATGACCAGAGTTTTCAGCAATTAGCCTAACAGGGGCTTCCATTGCTGTTTCAAGTATACGAATACCTGTAAGCTCGTCACCTGAAGCATTTACGTTTTTTAAAGTTTCCATACCTCTTACCAATCCGACTCCTCCGCCAGCAACTATACCTTCTTCAACTGCTGCTCTGGTAGCCGAAAGGGCGTCCTCAACTCTAGCCTTCTTCTCTTTAAGCTCTATCTCTGTTGCAGCGCCAACTTTTATGATGGCTACTCCTCCAGCAAGTTTCGCCATTCTCTCTTGCAATTTCTCCCTGTCATAATCCGAAGTACTTTCTTCTATCTGAGCCTTAATAGCATTTATGCGTCCCTGGATTGAATCCTCTGAACCCATTCCGCCAACAATAGTAGTTTCATCTTTATTAGCCACTATTCTTCTGGCTCTACCAAAGTCATCTGCCGTTATAGAATCAAACTTACGGCCTGTTTCCTCACTAACTAGCGTAGCTCCTGTAAGTATAGCCATATCCTCTAACATAGCTTTACGTCTGTCACCAAATCCTGGGGCTTTAACTGCCAATGGTGTCAGAGTTCCTCTTAGTTTGTTAACAACCAATGTAGCTAAGGCTTCGCCTTCCATATCTTCACCTATAACCACAACGTTCTTTGTAAGCTGTAGAACTTTCTCAAGTGCAGGTACTATGTCAGAGACAGCAGCAATCTTCTGATCTGTGATAAGAATATATGGGTCGTCTACTTCAGCTTCCATCCTCTCGGAATTAGTAATAAAATATGGGCTTATATAGCCTCTGTCAAAGTTCATACCGTCTACATATTCTGTTTCGTATTGGATCCCCCTAGATTCCTCTACTGTTATAACTCCATCTTTACCGACTTTTTCCATAACCTCGGCTATTAGTTCTCCAATCTCATTTTCATGAGCTGACAAGGATGCGACTTGAGCTATTTGATCTTTTCCAGAAACTGGAGTAGCCATTTCTCTGATCCTGGCTCTCACAGCCTCAACCGCCATATCAATGCCGCGTTTTATCGCCATTGGGTCAGCCCCTGCAGCGACGTTTCTAAATCCCTGCTCAATTATTGCTTGTGCTAAGACAGTAGCCGTAGTAGTTCCATCTCCAGCAACATCATTAGTCTTACTGGCAGCCTCCTTTATCAATTGGGCTCCCATATTTTCTAACTTATCTTCAATCTCGATTTCTTTTGCTATAGTAACACCATCGCTACACACTAGCGGCGCACCGAATGCTTTATCCAATATGACATTCCTGCCACGAGGTCCTAATGTTACACGTACCGTAGTCGCCAGCTTATCTGCTCCGGCTTTAAGAGCTTTTCTAGCGTCTTCGGAATAAGTAAGTTGTTTAGCCATCTTATAACCCTCCAGTTATCTTTAAATAAATCTATATAGACCTGTGATACTAGCCAATCTTAGCTAGTAAATCACTCTCTCTAAGAATTAGGTAGTCTTCCCCGTCTTCCTTTATCTCAGTCCCGGCATATTTTGAGTAAACTACCGTGTCTCCGACTTTTACATCTAACTCCACACGCTTACCCTCATCAGTCGTTCTGCCAGGTCCAACAGCAACAACTTCACCCTCTTGAGGTCTCTCTTGAGCTGTACCCGGTAGAACTATTCCAGAAGAAGTAACTTCCTCTCTATCTGTAGGTTTAACAAGTATCCGATCACTAAAAGGTTGATATTTTCTACCCACCTTACCCCTCCTTCTATCTATTTTATTCTCCCAATTAACGTAGTTAGCAGGCTTCAATGCAGCCTGCTAACGAGATAGTAAGTATAGGTAACGATAAGCGAGGTGTCAATATCCCAAAAATCTAGGGTCGTTTACTCATCCAATGGGACCCTTATTATCCCTGAAAATACTTCCGCGGAACATCAATCATCATTGTATCAATTTGTTCTCTTGTAACGCCCATTTCCTTCAATAGAGGAATCACCTTACGGTTAATAAACGCTATGCCATCGGGATTGTATCCGCTGGATTGCCGTTCCTTCTCAGCTGAATCTTCAAGCATCATTGTCATAGGATAATCATGTGCCAAGGTAACATTTTCTACTAATCCTAAGTCTATTAACGCTTTTACGGTTTGTGTTCTTTCTTTCCATTGCAATCCCCCAAGTCTTCCCCCTGGGTAACGATCCATTCCAATTATGCACCCCTTGTTAGCAATATATGATAGATATTCTAGGTCGTTTGTATCATTACTGTGACCAATATATACGGACCTCAAATCTACTTCTTCTTCCTCGAATATTTTAATTTGCCCAATGCCAACTTTATCTTGAGCAGAAGTGTGTGTAGTAATTGGAGTTCCAGTATACACAGATGCCCGTGCAGCTGCTCTCAAAATAATCTCGTTTACCGCGGTAACCCCTTTCTCATCAGTAGCTACCTTTATGATTCCAGGTTTAACAGACGTTCCATCTAATCCTATTTCTATATCTCTTATAAAAGCCTCGGCTAATCTATCAACAGATACACCCCTATCGATAGCCCGAGGGATGTCTATCCATATTCCAGTCGCAACAATAATGTGTACGTTGGTTCTATCTGCAACTCGCTGTATCAGCTCCATATCTCGGCCAAGATCCATGGTCGTCACATCAACGAAACTCCTTATCCCTTCTTTTTCTGCTTCATCCAAGAAATTCACCGCTCTGTCTACTGCTGCATCTCTATCAAGTAAATATGGAAATGCCCTGGGAATACCTGCTGATGTATTACATAAATGCTCATGCATTAAGGTAAACCCCAAGTCATTCGGATCAATCTGACCCTGTACAGTATTAATCTTTGGCATTCATCTCCTTTTAGCTACTTAACTACGACATAAGACTGAAGGATATAGTTGAGTATCTCCTCTTCCAATTTGTCCGATGGATCTCAGTATACACATAAACATTTGCCTGATAAACTCGGGATACTACACCTGCCCAAAGAATCTAATTGAAAGGTCCAGATTATTAATTGCCTTACTACTCTAGGGATGGTCTTAATTTCCACTATGAATGTTATGGCACCTCCAAGGAGTCCATATTATTTATCCATGGTTACACTGGGGATATTAGTGACTGGCAAAATCAGATAGACTACTTCAAGAATCATTACACAGTATTGACCTTAGACGTGAGAGGTCATGGATTAACGGATGCCCCTAGAGATAGGTCGAAGTACACTCGATCCATAATGGGAGATGATGTAATATCACTAGTCAAGTTTCTTGACTTTAATAATTTTCATGTCGTGGGACACTCTATGGGTGGTGGTATTGCTCAATATATTGCCTTGCAAATACCCAAATATATCCGCACGCTTACACTAATCAGTAGCTCATTCAGAATAAGGCCAGAGGAGGATCCTGAATTATCAGATTGGTTGCAATCTAGGCATAATATGGCCGAAGAATTAGGTATGATTGCAGTGTCTAACCAGAAGCCTCTTGTCCCCAATGATTCTATGATACCCCAACATAGGCTAGAATATGAACAATCTAGATTATCGAAAATGTCAGTTGATGCATTTCTAGGGACAAGTGAAGGATTCAAGGTATACGATGGCGTAGATGAAAAGATCGAAGATATAGCTACACCAACCCTGATCATATGCGGGGAATTAGACTCAGAAATTATGTTACAGAATTCCATAGCCTTATCTGAGTTAATTCCAAATGCTGAGTTAATCGTAATTCCAACAGCCCAACATTCACCACAATGGGAATTTCCTAGTTTAGTTAATCAATTTATAGAATCCTTCATGAGACGCCATTAAAAGTTTGATGCATTCCCTAAGCTTAAGGGGTTATTTCTCGTAGCCTAAGTCCCTATTTTCTTTGAACGCCCCCCAACCCCCTTCGCTAAGAACTTTGCGCCTGTCCGCCGCATCTCTATCATCATGTGCCCCATCCAATATATCTTTAATTTGTGGATCTTCTCTATAAGCTAAGGCTTCCATTATGCCAGCAATCTTGTAAGCACGATTAACAAGCAGTTTATCCATTCGGACAGTCGCTTGTGGCAAAGATGCGATACGCCTCGCAACCTTCTCTGTCTCTTCTTCAAGTTCGTCAGCAGAAACCACTCTATTCACTAACCCTATAGCTAATGCCTCGTCAGCAGAAATCTGGGCTCCTAGAAGTAGAATCTCTTTAGCTTTCTTTAATCCAACCAAAAAAGGCGCAATTAAAGTAGGAGGGGTTCCCCCATGCCTTATCTGTATCTCTCCAAACTTAGCGTCTTCTGATGCTATGGTTATGTCGCAAACACCTGCCAATTCGAATCCTTGGCCAACTGCGTGACCTCTAACAGCTGCAATAACTGGCTTCGATAATTCCCAAACCTTCATGTGCACCTCTGTACCACTCGGCGCTGGGTTTTCATCTGGATACAAATATGAATACAAATCACCTCCGGCAGAAAACGCCCGTCCTGCGCCAGTTAGTATAATTACATTTACACCATCATCAGCATCTGCTTCCTCCAGATAACCATATAACAACCTCTGTACGTTTTTATTCATTGCATTTAGGACCGTAGGTCGATTAAGGGTAATCTTGGCTACCCCTTCATTTTTCTCATACAAAACGTCATCAGGACTAGGTGGCGGTATTTCGATCCCATCAGGAGTTTTCTTAACTTCAACCATATAGAAGCCTCCAATTGAATATTGATGAATCTTTATTTAACGAAGTTTAATCCTGACCCATAAAATTGTCTACATAAAGGCTAGTCTACAAAGTATAATGGACATCCAACTTATCCCTCGTATCCAACTATATGTAAGAAGCACCCATGAGGTCGCATTGCTCAAATGTAATGGTACGGCTTATTATTGTTCAGAATAAGGTCGATTAAATGAATAAACCGATAATATCTGCAATAATAGTATCAGCTGGAGAAAGCCAACGAATGGGCGGGGTTGACAAGATATTTGCACCCATATTGCGTAATCCAGTTATTAGCTATTCTATCTCATCATTCGCAGAATGTCCTGAAATCTCAGAAATAATCGTGGTCCTCGCTGATTCAAGAATAGACGAATTCGAAGCATTATTAAAACAAAGTAACTGGCAAAAACCAATATCATATTGTGCTGGGGGAGCTAGTAGGCAAGAGTCCGTATTTGCTGGGTTATCAGCATTGAATCCATGCGATTTGGTAATAATCCACGATGGAGCAAGGCCGTGTATAACGAAAGAGATAATTCATAGAGCCATAGATGCTGTATCAGAAACCGGTGCAGCGATAGCCGGAGTGCCCGCAACAGATACTATCAAATTTGTGGAGAATAATACTGTTGTTTCAACACCACCAAGAGAAAGCCTATGGAATATTCAAACACCACAAATATTCAAATACGATATTATTCACAGGGCTCATTCGGAAAAACCAGCTACATATGCAACCGACGACTCAAGTTTAGTAGAATCCATGGGAATCACCGTTAAGATTTTCTGGGGCTCATATAACAATATAAAAATCACTAATATGCAGGATATATATCTTGTAGAATCTGTTCTAAGTGAAAGCCAAGAAGCCTAATAATGCTTATACGTACTGGAATAGGGTATGACTCCCACAAATTAGATTATGGTTTACCACTGTGGCTAGGTGGTGTGCTGATAGAATTTGACAAAGGTTTGGTTGGTCACAGTGACGGAGATGCGCTAATACACGCCATAGTTGATGCTTCACTAGGGGCAGCAGGACTTGGAGACATCGGGACCCATTTCCCATCCACAACCCCCAATTACCGAGGAATCTCCAGCAGAATATTTCTATCAGCCACATGCCAAAAATTGAGGGAACTTCACTGGCAGGTAGTTAATCTGGATGCTACAATAATTGCTGAAAAACCAATCCTAGCTCCTTTTATACCTCAAATGCGCGACTTGATAGCAGAAGATATGAATATAAAACCATCTCAAGTTAACATTAAAGCCACCACAAATGATGGCATGGGCCTAATAGGTAATAATGAAGGAATGGCGGTATATGCCATAGCAACAATAGAGCAAATATCATGATCTTATATGACACACTGACTGCCCAAAAACAAGCCTTCCAGCCTATACATGGCAAGAAGGTAAATATCTATGTCTGTGGAATAACACCATACGCCGAAACACACATAGGACACGCCCTTAGCTACGTAATGTTCGATGTATTAAGACGCTACCTAGAATTCCAAGGTTATGAAATACAGTTTGTCCAAAATTTCACTGATATAGACGATAAGATTATTGCTAGGGCCAACGAACAAGGTATATCCACAGAAGAATTATCAAATAGGTATATACAGGATTACTTCGAAGCAATGGATGCTTTAAACATCAAGAGAGCAGATCACTACCCGATGGCGACCATCGAGATACCCAAGATAATTGAAATTATATCTTCTCTCATAGACCAAGGCTATGCATACCCAAGTTCTGGTGATGTGAATTTCCGTGTGACCAAAGACCCAGAATATGGAAAACTTAGCCACAGAACGATAGATTCCATGTTGGAATGGGCAAATGAGGATCTAACAGAAAACAAAGATCACCCATTGGATTTCGCACTTTGGAAAGGAACAAAACCTGGCGAACCTTCTTGGGATAGTCCTTGGGGGCCTGGTAGGCCCGGTTGGCATATTGAGTGTACGGCAATGGCAATAAGATATCTAGGCAACATGATCGATATCCATGGAGGTGGCCAAGATCTAATTTTCCCCCATCACGAAAATGAAATAGCACAGTCTGAAGGTTATACGGGCGACAAACCATTTGTTGGTATATGGATGCATAATGGATTGCTCCACCTGGGTAATGATAAGATGAGTAAGTCTCTGGGAAATCTCGTTACTGTCAAAGAAGCATTGTTAAATCATTCTTCGGATGCCCTCCGTTTGCTTTTCCTTTCATCTCATTACAGAAGCCCATTAACATATTCTGAATCATTGGTTGAATCCTCTGACAGAGCCCGACAACGCCTTGTAAACGCATTAAAACCCCGGCAAACAGAGATATCTTCAGAGTTAGATGGACTTAAAACTGCTCTGGGAGTAGACGTGAGTACATATCAGGATAGGTTTGAGGAAGAGTTCGGCATAGACCCCCAATCATATGAATTGAGATTCAGATCCGCCCTAGACGATGACCTCAACACACCCCAAGCGATTGCCGTCATATTCGAACTTGCTAGAGAGATAAATAGATATAAGGGAATGGATGTAGAAGTCTCAAGCGCCCAGGATTGCCTAAGAAAACTAGCGGGAATCTTAGGGTTATCACTTGAATCCTCTCCGACGGAATTTACCAATAAGAATGACGCAAATGAATTCATAGACCTCCTAGTATCTATACGTACAGAATTAAGGACCGAAAAGAATTGGGGCCTCGCTGACATGATCAGAAACAAGCTCGATGAAATGGGCGTGATCCTTGAGGATTCTTCTTCGGGAACGCAATGGGAATTCAAATTTTGATCTGCGAGCCACCAATTTGATTCCAGATTTGCTCATCGACAAGATTACTAACCTAATAGGCAGTAGAAATCTGCTCCTAGATGAATCCTCTCTGGCTAATAATTCTACCGATGCATTCGGACGATTCAGGAACAACCCTGATCTTTACAAGGGTGGAAAAGTCCTTGCCGTAGTAAAGCCAACCTCAACCCAACAAGTATCTGACATTGTTACTCTCGCTAATACTGAAAATATCGCCGTAGTTCCACATGGTGGAGGAACTGGAGTCATGGGGGCTGTTACTCCCATGCAAGACTGTCTTTCAATCGATTTGAAAAACATCAATAGGGTCCAGAATATAAGTTATCAAGATAGGTCTGCCAAAGTCGACGCTGGGGCAATCCTGGCTGATTTAGAATTTTCATTAAATAAACAGGGGCTAATGCTAGGACACGATCCATATAGCATGCCGATTGCTACAGTTGGCGGAGCTATCTCAACCAATGGAGTCGGATATCGTGCGACCAGGTATGGATCAATAGGAGACCAAGTATTAGGATTAGAAGTGGTTCTGCCAAATGGGGAGATATTGAACACACGAGCAGTTGCAAAAAGCTCCACGGGCCCATCACTCAATCAATTGTTTATCGGTGCCGAGGGAAGTTTTGGAATAATTACTCAAGCAACACTAAGGGTATTTAGGTCACCAGAACTACGCGTTTTCAAATCCTTCTTCTTCGACAATTTTGAAGACGGCTTCAAAGCTATGACAGAAATGTTTGCTATTGGAATAAGACCAGCATTAATAGATCTATCTGAAGAAATACCAGACGTTTCTTCAGAATCAAAAACTATAATGTATCTAACTTTTGAAGGATATAGAGAAGAAGTCGAAGCTCAGTTGACCCGTACCATAAACATATGCAATAAAACAAATGGCAGAGATTCTGGAGAATCGCTAGCAAAACATTACTGGGATATACGCCATGATTCTGCATATTCTTATAAGGAGCGATTCCTAAATCATGCCGTTCAAGAACACTTGCATTCCGAGCCCAGAAGAGTAGCAGAATATCCCCATGTATCTATACCTATATCTAAAGTCCTCGAATATCGCTCTAAGTGCAAAGAAATAGTAACCCAGCGGAATATACTTATCACAGAGTATTCCTGTTGGACCGCCCCGGAGTTATTCTCTATGATGCTAGTCAATCTTGACATTACAAATGCCTCAGAGAAACTTGGCCGTGAAAGATTGTCAGAAGTTGTCACAGAAATGCTATCTATTGCCCAAGAATTAGGTGGTTCCATGGAATATGTACATGGGGTTGGAGTGAAACTTGCCCATCTGATGCCAAAAGAATTAGGAAATGGCTTGGGTCTGTTAAAGGCAATAAAGTCCTCCCTAGACCCTAATAACATCATGAACCCCGGAAGGCTGGGCCTCTAGTTATATAGCTTTCTTATCAGAATTGAAGAGTGCTATGCATCTCGGTAAACGTTGGCTTCACCCAAATATTAATTTCAGCTGCTGGCAAATTAGAATATAGAGGAGAAATTAATGGCGCCGCCTATTGCCAAGAGAGTGAAGACAATAGCCAGAACTATAGTAAATTGAAACATCGTTTTTTCAATTCCTCTACGAGTCCTAAAAGATGCCTCTGCATTTCCAAAAAATCCAGATCCTTGGCCATTGACCTGTAACAATATTACTACCACTAGTAATATAGATACTAATATCATTGCTGCTTGCAAAAATGATTCCAAACCTATCCCTCCATACCTTGTAAATAGTTAATCAGTAA
>MDTE01120817.1_pt1 | contig 12736 bp, 12 predicted proteins | sample 811231 | NCBI WGS metagenome assembly MDTE01 (sample SAMN05326651, study PRJNA326480) | marine metagenome | isolation source: seawater | place: Indian Ocean: Red Sea | collected 2010
ACTGATAGTGAACTAGCATCTGATAACTGGACACATAAATACACTAGAGAAGAGGCAGCTTATCCAGCTAAATTTTTAAAAGCAAATAAGTTTTGGCCTCCAGTAGCAAGAGTAGATAATGTATATGGAGATAAAAACATTTTTTGTACATGTCCAAGTATGGATGAGTTTAAAGAAGATGCAGCATAGTTGTTAATGAAAATTGCTGTTATTGGTTCAGGAATTTCAGGGTTAAGCGCAGCATATTATTTATCAAAAAAACACAATGTAGATCTTTTTGAGAGAGAAGACCATTTTGGAGGACATTCTCATACAATTGATTTAGTTTTTGATAAAAAAAAAGTTTCTGTAGATATTGGCTTTATTGTGTTTAATTTCAAAACTTATCCAAATCTAATAAATTTTTTTAGAGAAAATGATATTCAAATTGAAAAAAGCGACATGTCTTTCTCCGTTTCAGTAGATAATACAAAATTTGAATATTGCGGAAAAGGTTTAAATGGAATTTTTTCAAATAAATCGAATTTATTTAATATTGAATTTTTAAAAATGTTTTTTGATATTTTAAAATTTTATAAAAAAAGCGATCAAGAAACTATTTCGGATGAAAAAATTACTTTAGGAGAATATTTAAAAAGAAACAAATTATCTAAAACATTCGTAGATTATCATATCATACCTATGGTATCTGCAATCTGGTCTATGCCTCCTTATGAGGCAAGTAAAATGCCAATAAGCTTTTTTCTAAAATTTTTTCAAAATCATGGTTTGTTTAAATTAAAAAATAGACCTAAGTGGTATACAGTATCTAACAGAAGTAGAACTTATGTGAGTAAAATAATTTCCCAAATAAGTGGAGAACATTATAAAAATTATAATGTTACAAAAATAAAAAGAAAATCAGTAGGTTTAGATTTGTACTATGGTGGAGAAAACGAATTCTTTGGTTATGATAAAGCAATATTAGCCACTCATGCAGATGAGGCCTTAAAATTAATTGAAAATCCTACTGAAGATGAAAAAAATATTCTTTCAAATTTCAGTTATAAGGAAAATACAGCTTATATACATACAGATCATCGAGCAATGCCAAAAAATAAAAAAGCTTGGTCTTCATGGAACTCCTCAATAGATGATAAAGATTTAAGTAAAAATTCAATAACATATTGGTTGAATTTATTACAAAACTTAAAATGTAATCAAAATATTTTTTTGACTTTAAATCCCTATTTTGAGATTGATGAGTCAAAAGTATTAAAAAAAGTCAGATTTACTCATCCTTATTATGATCAGACAGCTTTAGATGCGCAATCAGGGCTTGTTAATTTACAAAATCGTAAAGATTTACTTTTTTGTGGAAGTTATTTTGGTTACGGATTTCATGAAGATGGCTTAAAATCATCTATTGAAATGTTGAAATACCTTAATGATTAATTCTTGTATATATAATGGAACTGTAATTCACAAAAGATTTAAACCAAAAGAACATTTCTTCAAATATAAAGTTTTTTCACTTTTAATTGACCTATCAGAAATACAAAAATTATGTGAACAAATAAAATTTTTCTCTCTAAATAAATTTAATTTGATAAGTTTTTATGAAAGAGATCATGGAGCTAGAGATGGCACGTCATTAGAAAAGTGGGTAAAAAATAATCTTGAAAATACTGATATAGATATAGAAGGAATTAAAATAAAACTTTTGTGCTATCCTCGTATACTCGGCTATGTTTTTAATCCACTAAGTATTTTTTTTATTTATAATAAAAATGATAAACTTGTTTCAATTTTATATGAAGTAAAAAACACATTTGGGGAACAACATACATATATTTTTAAAGTTGAAAATCAAAATAATTTAATTCAAAATAATTGCTCTAAGAAATTTCATGTTTCACCGTTTATTGACATGGACTGTAATTATTTTTTTAGGATTTTGAATCCAACCAAAAAATTATCAGTTGTAATTGATCAATATGATAAAGAAGGTAAAATACTTTTTGCGTCTCAAGAGGGAAAACGATCTGATTTAACTGGTAAAAATTTAATGAATTCCTACTTAAAACACCCTTTTATGACATTTAAAATTATCTCAGCGATACATTTTGAAGCGTTCAAATTATGGATCAAAGGAATTAAGTTTGTAAAAAAAAAAACTTAAAATAAGAAATAATGTAACTACAGAAAACTAATGTTTTTATATAGAGCATCAGATAAATTGGTTTTTAAATTTTTAGAAAAAATTAATTATGGTTATTTAGAATTAACAACGTTTGAAGGCGATCTTTTGAAATTTGGAAATCCTGATCAAAAATTAAAAGCAAATATTTTCATCAAAAAAAATAATTTTAATTACAATTTAATAAGAGGAGGTAGTATTGGATTTGCCGAAAGTTATATGAGGGGTGAGTTTCAAACTGATAATTTATCGAACTTAATTGAGTTGACAGCAAGAAATATCAATATCATATATAAATTTTCAGGCCTTCTTGATATGCCTGTGATAAATTATGTTAAAAATAAAATAATTAAAAATACAAAAAAAAGAAGTAAAGCAAATATTGCTAAACATTATGATTTGGGAAATGACTTTTTTTCACTTTGGTTAGATGAAACCTTAACTTACTCAGGTGCTATTTTTGATGATAATTCCAAAAATCTTTCTGAGGCTCAAAATAACAAATATCAAAAATTAATAGATTTAATTAAACCTGGTAATGGTGACAAAATTTTAGAAATTGGTTGTGGCTGGGGCGGATTTGCAGAGGATTTAGGTAAAAAATATGATGTCAAACTTGACTGTATTACAATATCACAAAAACAGTTTGAGTTTGCAAAAGAAAGAATTTTTAAATGTGGATTAAACGAAAAAGTCAATATTGAAATAAAAGATTATCGAGATCTCCAAGGAAAATACAATTCAATAGCTTCAATTGAGATGATAGAAGCAGTTGGTCAAAATTATCTAAAGGGTTATTTCAACACTATTAAAAAAAATTTGTCTGAAGGTGGAAAGGTAGCTATTCAAGCTATCACGATAGATGATAGGTTGTTTAATAGATATAAAAACAAACAAGATTTTATACAAAAGTATATTTTTCCAGGAGGTTTTTTACCAAATAAGAACACTATAAATCGTTATGTTTCAGAAAATGATCTGACCATAAATTCATATATTTCTTATGCTGATCATTATGCCAACACCTTAGCTTTGTGGAGAAATGAATTCATTAAGAAATGGGAAATAATCAGGAAACAAGGCTTTGACATAACATTTAAAAGAATGTGGGAATTTTATCTTTCGTATTGCGAGGCTGGTTTTAAGTCGAAAAATATCGATTTGATACAATTTTCAATGCAAAACAAATAGAAAATTAATGGAGTATTTATGCGTCATTTAAAAATATATAAATCAATTTTATTGATAATTTCATTATTCTTAATTACAAGTTGCGCAAAAAATAGCGCTATGAAACCAGAAGATTTTATAAATAAAGAGCCAAAATTAATTATTGAAGAGTATTTAACTGGTAATGTTAAGGCTTGGGGAATTTTACAAAATAGATCTGGAAAAGTTACGAGGCAATTTTCTGCTGATTTAGATGGTACTTGGGATGGCAAACAGTTAATCCTTAAAGAGAAATTTAATTGGGATGATGGAGAAGTTCAGTATAGAGAATGGACTATATTAAAGATAGATGAAAATTATTATGAGGGTACAGCTGGAGATGTCGTAGGTAAAGCAAAAGGATATCAATACGGATCAGCATTTAAATTTGAGTATGATTTAATTGTTCCTTTTAAGGGTAAAGAAATTAAAGTTACCTTTGATGATTGGATTTTTAAACAGGATGATCAAGTGGCAATAAACAGGGCAACTTTATCAAAATTTGGATTTAAGGTAGGAGAACTCACTGTTTTTTTCTTTAAGTCTTAATTTTTAAACTATTATTAAAATATTCTAAATATAACATTATTATTAGTGGTGTAATATTGAAAATTAGTCTATTTATTCCATGTTTAATATTAAATTCTTGATTATCCACTAGCAAATATACACCTAAGAGAAAAAGTAAATTTAATAAAATACAAATTTCTAAATACTGAATTTTAATTTTTACTAATTTTATCAAAGTATAAATTAATAGCCCAGAAAGTAATAACAAACTTTGAAAATGTGCATATACTAAATATTCAACAATTATAAATATTCTTTCAATTGTTATTTTTGATAATAAACTTGTTAAAGATAAATCTGTTATTACAGATTTATTTAAGGAAATTTCTAAATTGTAAATATAGAATACTAAAATTTTAACTCCAATTAAACTCATTGTAATTAAAAGATATAAAGTGTTTAATTTAGTATTTTTTCTATCTAAAAAAAATAATGTTACAATTAAAAAAATTACATAAAACATACCCTCTTGTTTTGTCCAAATAATTAAATTACAGCACAAAATTATTGAAAATATATTTAAAAAATAATTACTATTTATTTTTTTTATAAATTTTATTTTGTAATAATTATTCATTATAATCGCAATAAATGAAAAAATTAATATTTCTTGATTCCCTGAGAATAATAAATCGTAGTCATATATAATTATTAAAAAAAGTAAGAAAAATAAAACTTTTTTATTATCATTGATCTTAAAATTATCTATTAAAGTAATTAAAGAATAGCAAAATATAAAAACAAGTATTAATCTACTAGCATATTCGTAATCAATAAAACTTATTTTCCAATTTATAGATGTAATAAGTGCACCCAAATATGGATAATGAGGATTTCCTGCATCACTAAGATTTTCAATTTTGTAGCCATTATAGAAATTTAATACTTTACTAGTCCAAAATTTTTCTGAGTCCCATGATATAAATATTTTATTAGCAACATCAATCGATAATACAAATGATATAAATAATACAAATAATATTAATACTTTGTGATTTAAAATAATTTTCTGATATTTAACTATTTCTTTTTTAATATTTATTAAAAGAACAATTAAAAATATTAAAAATATAATTTTTAAGATTTGTGATAGATTTAAATTTAAGAAAGAGAGAAACAAAATGATATTAAAATATATTAAAAAATTAGTTGTTGTGTTTTCAAAAAAATTTAAATTTAAAAGATTATATTTTTTAAAAAAAACTAATGGGCTTATTGAAAAAAAAACAGTCAATAAAATTAAATTTAAAAATATAAAAAATAATTCAGTCATTTTTCCTTAAAAACAAACATTTATTTTGATGATTATCTAAAATTTCATATTTTTTTAAATCAAAGTTTGAAAGGGACTGATCGTAATTTAATAAAATTATTTCATCCTGATTTATTTTTGGGTCATGAAATAAAAATATCCAATAAGGTTTTTTTCTTTTAATAGGATCTAAATTAATTATTTTGGGTACAGAATTCTGATTCATTGTTTTACTAAATTTTTTATAAATATGATAAATGTAACCATGAGAAGATTTATTACAAAAACCAGAATAAAAAACATTATTATATGATGATATAAACCTTTCTTCATAATTATCTTTAAGCAAATCATAAACATTTTTTGGAAAATTTGTTAATTTCAAAAAGAAAAAAATTAATAAAACTAAGAAAATAATACTAGTCTTTTTGTTTTTAATAAATTTACGATTCAAAATCATTTGATTTAATATAATTAGTCAAAAAATGAATAATAGATAATACAGTAAATAGCTCGAAAACCATCTTTCCATGTAATTTTTTTTCCTTCAGAATATTTTCTACCAAAATATTTAATTCCTACTTCATAAACTCTTATATCCTTTTTTGCAATTTTTGCAGTTATTTCAGGCTCAAATCCAAAACGATTTTCTTTTAAATCTACACCTTTAATGATTTCTGCTTTAAATGCCTTATAACAACATTCCATATCTGTTAAACCTAAATTAGTAAACATATTAGATAGAATTGTAAGAAATTTATTTCCTAAAGAGTGCCAAAAAAATAATACTCTTTTTTGGTCTGAGCCAATAAATCTAGAGCCATAAACAACATCTGCATAATTTTCTTTAATTGGGTTTATCAACTTTTCATAATCATAGGGGTCATATTCTAAATCAGCATCTTGAATCAATATTATATCCCCAGACGCTATTTGAATCCCTTTTTTTATACAATAACCTTTACCATAATTTTTATCATTTAAACTAATTGAACTAACTTGGTCTTTAATATTTTCTAATTTTTTTCTTGTTCCATCTGTTGAGTAATCGTCAACTACAATTATTTCTTTATCAAAATTTTTTTGTTTATTTACTTTTTCTATTATCTTTTCAATTGTTCTATGTTCATTATAACATGGTACAATTATACTTATTTTCATTAGACTGTTATAAATGACTTTATATATTTTATTAACCAATTAATTCTCAAATAATAAGCTGTATAAGCTTTTGATAGGTAATTTCTTATTTCATATTTATTAAATAAATTGTGATTATAGACTAATTGGTATTGATCAAAATTTTCATATTTTTCAGCATTAATCTTGTCTTTAAATTCAGAATATACAGGGGTTCCTGGATAAGGAGTCCAAACACTAAACTGAGCGTAAGTAGTATTTAATTTTTTAGAATAATTAATTGTCTTATTAATTGTTTCATCAGTGTCTGTTGGAAAACCAAGAATATACATTGCAGAAACTTGTATCTTTTTTTTCTCTAATTCTCTTATTTTTTCTAGTTGTTGATCTTTTGAGACAGAAAATCTTCCAGATTCTTTAAGGACTTTTTCATCAAAACTTTCAACTCCAACTTTTACAGCTTTAAGCCCTGCTTTTTTAAGCAAATCTATTAAATCAGTATCTAAAATTCTGAGATGTGTCTCTATTACAAATTTTAAATTTAATTTTCTATTAATCAAAAAATTACAAAATTCTATGGTATGCTTTTTATTTATCGAAAAAACAGGATCTCTAAAAATAAACATCTTTACTTTAAATTTTAAGTTCCAGTATTCTAATTCATCGACGATTGATTTTGGGTCTCTTTGACGTGGTTTTCTGCCTTGTTGTAAAGGGTATACACAATATTTGAAACAAGAATAAGGACATCCTCTAGTTGCAAGAATTGGCAAAGATTTATCAGTTCCGAATAATAAACTTGTTTTATTACTTTTTACTACATTATTCCAATCCGGATATGGTAAGTCATCAAGTGCATAATCGTGATTAAAAGATATTGATTTTCCATTTTCTAATTTATTGAGATCTTGATCTTTTAAAAAAAAGAATTCTGGCTCTCCCATGATAACAGTTCCACCTGCATTAATATATTTTTGAGGCATATTGGTAGCGTATGGTCCAATAACAAATATCTTTTTTTTGGATTTAGATAATTCTTTTATATATTCACATTCAGTCTCACAACAGACAATAGATGAAACAACAATAAAAAAATCATATTGATTAAAATTTTCTGGCAGATTTTTCTGATAATCTACTTTATGTCCATTTTTTTTTAAAGCTGACATTGTATATACTGCAAACATTGGTGGCCAATCATGAACTTTTTTTAGTGTCTTTTTCAAAAACATGGGCACAATTGTATCACCAAAATTATTCCCTGTTCCATATCCACCACTTGTATCTTTAGAAATTCTGTATGAAACTTTTTTTTCAGGATCTAAAATTAATATATTCATTAATTATAAGTATTATTAATTTCTTTTCATATATTTATTGCTAAATTTTATAAAACCAAAGTATATCCAATTTGGTAAAAGTTGTATAATTTTCATTAAAAATGTAAAAGCTTTAGGAAAATGTATTTCAAAATTATTTTTTTTTACTAAACCATTATAGATTTCATTTGCTGCAAATTCAGGGGATTTTATCATAGGCATTGGAAAATCATTTTTATCAGTCATTGGAGTTTTGATAAATCCTGGACTAATTAAATTTACATGGACATTTTTTTTCATCATATCAAAATTTAGGCTTTCAGTAAAACTTGTGAGTGCTGCCTTTGATGCACAATATGCACCTGCAGCTGGTAGTCCTCTGTAACCTGCAACAGATGATATAATAGAAATTTTACCCTCTTTTTTTTCAGAGAAATATTCGTAAATTGAATTTATAGAATTCATAGTTCCAAAATAATTAACTTCCATTATTTCTCTAATCTTATTAAGGTTGAATTGTTTTTCAGATTTGGGGTCATGAATACCAGTTCCAAAAACACAAATGTCAATCTTACCTAATTTATTAATGATTGAATTAGCAATTAATTTACACTGACCCATATCAGTTACGTCCAATACAAAAGGATGTATATTTTCATTTGAATTTTGAAGTTCCTTTAATAAGTTTTCACGTCTTGCTGATACCGCAACTATCCAACCATTTTCAGCAAATTTTAAGGCTAAAGCTTTTCCGATACCGCTGCTAGCTCCAGTAATCCAAATTACTTTTTTATCTTGCATAACCTGATGTATATTATGTTTATGTTAAAAAACAAAATTTTATCTTTTTTCATCTTTTTTATTATCACTTTTTCTGCATCATTTACTGGGGGTTTGGTCTCAATCAGCTTCAAGGAGCCGTGGTACTCAAGCCTGGTGAAATCAAGTATTAATCCACCAGATTGGATTTTTGCCCCTGTTTGGTCGGCTCTTTATATTATGATGGTATTAGCTATTTGGTTTTTTTGGCATAGTAAAAAAAAAGATTTAAACACAGTTTACATCTATTTTATTCATATATTTTTTAATACAACTTGGAGTATTGTTTTTTTGGGCTACACCAAATATTTTTTGCTCTAATTATTTTAATCATTTTAATTATTTTAATAATCATCTTAATTATTAGGTTTAAACGTGTCAATTTTGTAAGTTATTTCCTTATGATTCCATATTTACTTTGGTGTTTCTATGCATTATTTCTTAACTATAACTTATTGGTTTTAAATTAATGGACGATGTTGTAATAGTTGGCGGTGGAATAATAGGCGCATCAACTGCATATTTTTTATCTAAAGAGGGAAGAAAAGTTAAAGTAATAGAGCGAGATCCAACATATAAAACAGCTTCTTTTCCGCTGTCACTTGGAGGCTTTAGAAGACAATTTTTTCAGAAAGAAAATATATTGTTAGGAAAATTCGCCAGAGAATTTATTTTTCAAATTCCAAATTTACTAAAAACTAATAAAAATCCCCATCCTACAGCGAGTATGGTGCCAAACGGATATTTGTTGATGTTCGGTCCTGAGCATGCTGAGGAGCAATATAAAGCTCTAGAAAATCATAAAGCATGCGATGCAGGAACTAAAAACATAAAAGGATTCGATTTAAATAAATTTTTTCCATATATAAATAAAGAAGGAATTGAAACTGCTACTTTCACAGACAACAAAAGTGAGGGTTGGATAGATCCTTTTTTATTTCATTCAGCTTTAAAAAGTAAGGCAGTTGAACAAGGAGCAGAATTTGTTAAAGGTGAAGTAAAATCATTATCAGAGATAAAAGCCAAAACAATAGTTTCTGCTGCAGGATGTTGGACAAAAGAATTATTAGAAGATATTCCAGTTGAACCTCAGAAACATACTGTTTTTAGAGTAAAGTGTCCAAAGCATATACCTGAAATGCCATTAACAGGAGATTTAACTACAGGAGTATATTGGAGGCCAGAGGGTAAAGAATATTTGGCTGGATCTCCAAAGTCCGTTTTCGACACTAAAGATCTTGAACCAGCATGGGATGATTTTGAGGAATTAGTTTGGCCTGCTTTAGCCAAAAGAATTCCAGCATTTGAGGAATTAAAATTAACAGGAGGATGGGCAGGATTTTATGATTGCAATAGATTAGATAATAATGCGGTCGTTGGAAAACATCCAAAATTTGAAAATGTTTATTTAGCTACAGGATTTACAGGCAGAGGTTTGATGCAAGCTCCAGGGATAGGACGTGCTCTTACAGAGTTAATTACTACTGGCTCTTATCAGTCAATTGATATTTCAAATATGGCAGTTGAAAGAGTTCTTGGAAAAAAAGCTAGACCTGAACCTTATGTGCTTTAGTATAGAAAATAATTTTTACTTGATCCAAATTTAATATTCTTTATCTCTAATTCTGTATCTTTTATTTTTTTTAAATTGTCATCGTGAAAATCGTATCCAATATTTTTGATATAACCAATTAATTCACTGACATTATATCCAAATTCAGGATATAAATAAGGTGCAATTTCTATAAAAATAATAGGCTTATTTTCTTTTAAATATTCAAACCCACTTTTAAGCACATCTAGTTCGTATCCATCAACATCGATTTTTATAAAGTCTACTTTTTCAATTCCTTTCATATTTATAAAATCATTAAGGGCAATATATGAATTCTCTCTCACTTCCATCAATTTTCCTTTATGTGTTTTGTGAACATCATCTTTGTCGTTCAGATTCCAACTTGACCAAACTTTTTTTGGTTTTTTTTGATTAGAAATAAACACTTGATTTAAATCAACTCTAGCTTTTATGTCAGAATTTAAAGATAAATTTTTCTCTAATTTTCTAAACGCATAATCTGTTGGTTCAATTGCGAAAATCTTACAATTTTTAAATGATTTTGCTAAGGGTAGGCTAACTGATCCTATGTTTGCTCCAATATCTAAAAAACAGAAATTAGATTGTTTTTTTAATATTTTTTCTAATTTGAGAATTTTTTTTTCAAATGTTCCAAATAGGAATATTGATAAATCTATTCCCTCATTTAGATCCAATAACCAAAAAATTTTATTACGTTTTACTTCTTGTATATTTGAAATAAAAAATCTTAAAAAAGAGGATAAAATTTTAGCAACAAATATCTTATATTTTGTCTTCATATCTAATTATCATGTGCCACAAAAAGTTTTATAGTTTTTATTTGATAGAGATGCAGCTTGATAATTGATAATATCCTTTTGTTCAAGATAAGGATTACTGAGAATTCCGATAATTTTTTTAGTTGAATCAAAATTACCTTTGTCAGCATCTTTTAAAGCATTTTCGACCATAATATTTCTAGGAATAACTAAAGGATTTACACTTCTCATTAGTTTTACACATTTTTCATAATTTTTGTTATTTAAAGAGTGTCTTTTCTGCCATCTTTCTTTCCAACTTTGAAAATCATCATCTTGAAATTTATCATTTTGATCAATTTCAAGACCCATTAAATGACAAAAAGTATTTGTATAATCTGTTTTTTTTTGATGCATCCAAGTAAGTAAATCTAGGATTAAAATTTTGTCATTATCCTCAGAACCAAATAAACCTAATTTATCTCTCATCATATTGAGCCATTTTTCCTCATATTTTTTTTCAAAAGAATTTAAAGTTTCAGTTGCTATTTCGATAGATTTATTTTGATCATTGTGTATTAACGGAATTAAACATTCTGCAAATCTTGTTAAATTCCATTTTGTAATTAAAGGTTGGTTACAGTAAGCATATCTTCCTAAATGATCAATTGAACTAAATACCGTTTTTGGATCATATGTATCCATAAAAGCACACGGACCATAATCAATAGTTTCACCTGATATACTCATATTATCAGTATTCATAACTCCATGAATAAAACCAACTCTCATCCAATTAACCACAAGATTGATTTGTTTTTCCATTACCACTTTTAAAAGATCTATAGCTTTGTTTTTGGAATTTTGAATATTAGGATAATGTCTTTGAATTACATAATTAAGTAAAATTTCTAATTCATTTTTTTTATCTCTTGCAGCAATATATTGAAAAGTTCCAACTCTTATATGACTTAAGGCTACTCTTGTAAGTATTGCTCCTTGCAAAGGTTTTTCTCTAACCACATCTTCACCTGTTTTGACAACAGCCAAACTTCTTGTTGTTGGAATATTTAGATTATGCATTGCTTCACTGATAATATATTCTCTTAACATTGGACCTAGTGCAGCTCTTCCATCACCATTTCTTGAGAATGTAGTTTTTCCTGAACCCTTAAATTGAATATCGTATCTATCCTTTTTTTTGGATAAATGTTCTCCAATTAAAACTGCTCTTCCATCCCCAAGCATAGTAAAGTGACCAAATTGATGACCCGCATAAGCTTGAGCAATACTATTACTTCCAGGTGGAAGAGAATTACCTGAAAACAATTCAGCGATTTTATTATTATCTATATTTGAAAAATCAAGATTCAATTCTTTAGAGAGATTTTTATTCAAAATAACTAATTCAGGATTTTTTACTGGGACAGGATCTATTTTTTCCCTAAATGGATCTGGTAATTTAGAATAAGTATTGTCAAAGCACCATCCAATGGTCATTAGATCTAACTTACTTCTGCTTGATGTTCTTTGGGTTTTACTTCAGTTTTAAATTGATTTGATATTTTTTGAACTTGTACAGATGAAACTTTATATTCTGCACACATTGTTTCTTCATCTTTTCCATGTCCTGTTACCATATTGACCATATGTTCAGGGAAATGGAATGTAGTAAAAACTATTCCTTCTTTTACTTTATCCGTAACCTCAACTTTTAAAGCCACTTCTCCTCTGCCTGAATACAATCTTCCAATATCTCCAGTATTTAAATCTCTATGTGCCGCATCTTTTGGATGAACTAGAAGTACATCCTCATCAACAATGTTTATATTGCTTGTTCTTCTAGTCATTGTAGCAGCATTATAGTGCTGTAAAACACGGCTAGTAGTTAGTATTAGAGGGTATTCTTTTTTA
>MDTE01007521.1_pt1 | contig 12735 bp, 10 predicted proteins | sample 811231 | NCBI WGS metagenome assembly MDTE01 (sample SAMN05326651, study PRJNA326480) | marine metagenome | isolation source: seawater | place: Indian Ocean: Red Sea | collected 2010
GGTAAGGCACACCGGCGCCACGCAGTTCAGCATCAACTACTGTCTGCAGTTTGCGACTCGTCAGACCGAGACCTCCGAAACCTTCAGGGAACTGGACATATGCGAGTCCACGATCGAACTGTGCGCCTCGGAATTCAAACTGGTCTACCTTGTCGGGCGGAACGTCTTCAACAAGCTTTTTCGCTAAATCCCTGACATCACTTTCAGTAAGTTCGGCCACTGTCCCTCCATAAGTCTTAGAGAAAATTAAATAACAGGCTTAAACCTACCAATGGGTTAAGGGTTTTTGGTACTAAAAACTAAGCAATTGGCTCTAAATCAATGGAATCAAAATCCATCTGGTCGCCGTCGCGACGTTCCTCTTCGACTTCTGAAGAGTCTCTTTGATCCCAAACTTCTTCATCGAACGCATCATGCTCATTCATTTCATCAATTTCCTCTACAGACTCGCTTTGAGGCAGAGAAGGATGCTTACCTAGGCCTGTAAAAGCCCGGGCTAGCATAGGCGTTTTTTCAGGTGAGGGTGTTTTACTAGAACCTGAATCTTCGGTTTCTAAGGGGTGGCGCGCCTGTCCTATAGGTCTGACAGTCTCATCAGAGTTTTCCCGCTTAAGTGCTGATAGCACTCCCCTTTTGCGACGTTTAGGACGATTTTCTGGATCTTCAGGGAATTGCACCAAATTCCCTCTGTTGCGCTCATCGATCAATTGCCACCCTTTAGGTGCTTTCAGGCGTCCAATGTGGACTTCACACAGGACAACCTGGCCTGGACCTTCCACCTCTTCAAGATCACGTATCGTAAAGGACGTTCCCTTGACATCCATTTCTACTAGATAAACAGCTTTTCCTGAGCAAGCTGAACGCATACATAGGTACCGCATAGACTCAAAGTTAGTACCGCGAGAAGCTCTTGTCGGGGACACCTTTAATACTTCTTAACGTTCTAGGCTCAAATCAATGTTTAAACATAAAAAACAGGACCAAGTTTCCAACTCTTTTATTTTGGGAATCGACGCTGATGACACTCTCTGGGAAAATGAAGCTTTGTTCTATGAGATCCAAGATCGTTTCTTCGAACTTATGTCCCATTGGAGCGAACCCTCTGAAACAAATGGTGCGCTGTTGGAGAACGAAAAGACATCCATCCCTGTCTACGGTTACGGGGTCACGAGTTTCGTCAGGTCCATGGTGTTGACTGCCATCGAGATCTCAAAAGGTGAGATAGAGACAAAGGATATTACAAAGATTTTTTCATGGGGAGATGATTTGATCAACGCTCCAATTGATTTACTACCAGGCGTAGAGGAAGCTCTAAAAGATCTGCATGACAGTTACAGTCTTCTACTGATCACAAAAGGAGATGTACTCCATCAAAGGGCAAAAGTTGAAAAAAGCGGGCTTTCTGACTTCTTTTGGAATATAGAAGTTGTAGGTGAAAAAGACACAGACATTTACAAAATGCTTTTAGATCGCTATGGGATAAACCCTGAAAAGTTCGTCATGATAGGCAACTCGATAATTTCTGATGTTCTTCCGGTTTTATCTATCGGCGCGAAAGCTATTCATGTCCCCCATCACACAACTTGGGAGCTTGAAATTCCTGACTCGAAGGAACTGGAGAACGTTGATTTCCCCGTAGTTGAAAATCTAGGTGGAGTAAAAGAAATTTTGTTGGGTTGGAATAAATAGAACCTATGGAGAATGAAGAAAAACCTCATTTGAAAAATCGGATCTGGGGAGCTAACCGAGAAAAGCTTTCTAAACGACCTGATTATCCGAAAATAGTTCTCTTTGCAGCCCTTTTTGGAACAGCGACTAGTAGTTATCCAGTTACTGTTCTTTCAGCTTCTCTCCCCCGGGTAGCGCAGGATTTGGGTACTTCTGACGACTCGGTGACCTGGGTTCTAGCTGCCCCTTTACTGGCTTTTGCTGTCATAACTCCGATCGCAGGCAAATTAGGCGACCTCCATGGGCACAGACGGACTTATCTCGCGAGTTTTTTACTGGGCGGTGTTTTAGCTCTACTGACAGCCCTTTCGTGGAATGTAGGTTCTCTGATTTTTATGCGGACACTAACTCAAGCAGCGACTGCTGCTGCGGGACCTTCAGCTATGGCTATCATCCTTTCGGTTTACGGAAGGGCAGAACGTTCTAAAGCCTTGGGACTGTGGATGGCAGTCGTTGCATTATCTCCAGCTTTAGGGGTGGTCACTGGAGGACCTTTGATTGAATGGCTGGGCTGGAGGACACTTTTTGTTGTTCAAGGGCTGCTCGTTGTCGTCGCTCTTATTGTCGGAGCTAGAACTCTTCCTGAAACCCAGAAACAGTCTGATGTAAGTTTCGACATTCCAGGCGCTCTTACTTTAGGTCTAGGAGTAGGAGCTCTTTTGGTTGCCGTGAACAGAGGAATCGTCTGGGGTTGGGATCATCCGGTGGTTATTTTTGCAGCTGTGATTGCACCATTGGCACTGATAGCTTTTAGAGCTGTCGAAAATCGTACAAAAATGCCATTGTTGCCTCCAAAATTAATGGCTAAATCTAATTTCAGTATTCCGATAGCCGTTCAGGCGATTCTGCAGGCTGCTTACATGGGGGCAATGATTATCGCTCCTTTCCTCTTGGAGCGTCGCTGGGGTTTCAGACCTACTGTTATCGGTCTTCTGATGCTCCCCCGACCTTTATCTTTCGCTATTGCTGCAAAACTTGGTGGGACACACGATCTGGACAAAGGCGCCAGACGTGTTTCGGTTACTGGCTGTCTAGTTTTTGCTTTAGCAATGCTGATCGCAGGTGTAGGAGCTCAACAAAAATGGTTGGTTGTTTTCATCCTCGGAGCAGGGTTGGCAGGTGCCGGTAGCGGATACATCCGAGCCACGATCGCTAATGCCGCAACTTCAGCCGCTGGCGATCAAGATATCGGAGTTGCAGGAGGGTCTTTGAACATGCTTCAGATGGTAGGAGGAACCGTAGGTATCACTCTTGCAACTGCAATGCTCGGCACGAGTGCAAGTGGTTCACGTTTTTTGGCAATTCACCTGGCTGCCGGAATAACTGCCCTATCAGCAGCATTCCTTGCAACCAGAATTAAAGAACCGACGGACTAAGAATCTAACCCTCGATCTCCGAAATTGTCACAGATTCTATAACTACATCTTCCACAGGTCGATCTTGTGGACCTGTAGGCGAGGACTGAATCTTTTCAGCAACTTCTAATCCGTCTATGACTTGACCAAACAGTGAATAGCTTGGAGGCAACCCGACTCCAGAAGGACCCGTAATTACGAAAAACTGGCTTCCGTTGGTGTCAGGACCTGCATTGGCCATAGCCAAAGACCCGACCTGGTATTCGCCGCTATTGGGTAATTCATCTTCGAACCGGTATCCAGGTCCACCCATACCTGTACCTTGAGGGTCTCCACCTTGAATAACAAAATCTCTAATTACACGATGGAAAATGATTCCGTCGTAATAATGCCAGCGTGCCAAAAAGACGAAATTGTTGACAGTCATTGGAGCTCGTTTTGAATTAAGGGCAATTTTCATCGTTCCGGCTGTTGTGACCATTTCGGCTACATAATTGGCTTCTGGGTCTATAACCATCGGCGGTGGTGCATCAAACTGGGTTCGACGTTCACTTGAACCATCTGGGTTCGGGATGTTTTCATCCATCTTTACTTCCTTTTTTACTTTTTTTTATTGTCTTAGACCCCTGACGTTAAGCCTTTATTGGGAGGATCACACCCCTACGCGCGTGAATTGGTTAATTTGCGCGTATGGCGTTGTTACCCATAGAGGGTGATGAAGGTGGGGATAGTTGGATAGACAGGGTTACCCTTGTCTGCCATCACTGTGAGGTCACCTGGCGAGGTGTCCCTCTTGAACCATGTTGGCTCTGCGGTTCTCCTGGTAAAAAGCCTTTGGGAATGACTTTGGTTAAAGACGAACAAAATTAAATCTTGTATTCCATCATTTGAACTCTCTTAGAACCACCTTCTGTGTCTTGTTCCCCTACAGGCACAAATCCGAATTTTTCATGAAAGCCCAGAGATCTATCATTTCTAGGTTTTATATTCACTTCTGCACACATGAAAGGCTGATCTGTACCTGAACTCACTAGCGCTTCATAGAAACGTCGACCGTTTCCCTGACCCCAGGAGGATTCATCCACAACTACTCGATCTACGTACAAGAAACTTTCATATCTACTGGTGAACCATTTGTAGTTGGCGCTTGCGTAGTTGACTCCAGGTCCTGTTAAACCGATTAGAAATCCCGTGATTAGAGATTTTTCATCCACTTTTCTCTCTGAAACTAAAAACAGATGAGAAACTTTCTCGAACCATTCCAAATCTGAAGATGTCAATTCATTTACTGCCGGCGCAGCTGAATTATTCAGAGCAAGAACCTCTTGAAGGTCGTCTCTATGAAAGTCCCTCAAAGTGTCAATTGACACACTGCCTCCTAAGCTTTTTCCTAAATAGGAACGTATCCTGCAAGTGTGACTATAAACAATTCAAATGCAGCAGCACGCGTCACTAATGGCAGCAAAATCTACGGATCAGGGGAAACCGAGGTGCGCGCGCTCGACGATGTAACTGTCGAATTCGAAAAAGGAAAATTCACTGCGATTATGGGACCATCAGGGTCCGGTAAATCAACTCTCATGCACTGTGCAGCCGGTCTTGACGATCTGACTTCTGGAACTGTTCATATTGGAGAGACAGAACTTGGAAGCCTTTCCGATAAAGATCTAACTCTTCTGAGGAGAAACAAGGTCGGTTTTGTTTTCCAAGCATTCAATCTTCTACCGACTTTAACTGCAAAAGAAAACACAACCCTTCCTTTAGACCTTGCGGGAACGAAACCTGACAGTGAATGGATGGATCAGGTTATGCAGGCAGTAGGAATTGCGGACCGTTTGAAACACCGACCGGATGAACTGTCCGGCGGACAGCAGCAGCGTGTGGCGGTAGCAAGAGCTCTGGTGTCAAAACCTGAAATAGTTTTTGCTGATGAACCAACAGGAAATCTTGACTCTAAAACCGGTGACGAAGTGCTTGATTTTCTCAGACACGCTGTTGAAGATCTCAACCAAACAATGGTTATGGTCACCCATGATGCGCAGGCAGCAGCACGTTCCCACAGAGTGCTTTTTTTAGGTGATGGAAAAATCGTTGATGAGATGGTAGACCCCACTGCCGACAAGATTCTGGACAATATAAAGAACTTCTCTAACTGACCCATGTTTGGTCTAACTATCAGAAACATCCGCGGTCGAAAGCTCCGCTATGCACTGACTACTTTTGCTGTTGTTCTAGGTGTGGCCTTCATGTCCACATCATTTGTACTAACAGACAAACTTAGAAGTTCTTTTGATGAACTCTCAGTCGACATCATCGGAGATGTTGATTTCAATGTTCGAGCTTCCATCCAAGACGGAGAGAGGTTTAATCGACTACCTGTACCAGAAGAATTGTTACAGGTAGTCACAGACGACATACCAGGAGTAGAAGCTGTAAGCGGCCAGATTATGGCTTGGAACGTCATACCAATTGTGACTGACGATGAAGGTAACCCTAAAGCTACTAAAACGCGTGGTGCTCCCCAATTTGGAATGAACTACTTCACCGATTCCGGTCCGTTGCAAGAATTTTTCATCTACGAGGGCAGACCCCCTGAATGGACTGGTGATATTGGCGATTCTGCGGTTGTAGGTGAATTCATTGTCGATAAGAAAACTGCTGAAGATTTTGATTTTGAAGTCGGGGAAATATATAAAGTCAGCGGTCCAATAGGAAATCGTCTTTTCACTCTTACTGGTATTGCGAACTGGAGATCCCCTACAGAAAACAAGAACTTCGGAGCAACTCTCGCTGCTTTTGAAGAACGAACTTCTCATACTTTTCTCGATTATGTAGGCACCTACGACTACCTGAACGTTGCTGTAACACCAGGGGCTAATCATGGGGATGTAGCTACCAGCATCCAGAACAGGTTGGATTCCTACACCCAGAATTTCAAAGCTTCCATGTCAGCGCTACCCGAAGAACAACAAGCCGCTCTGGGATTCCTCGGTGATGTTCAACTTGAGGTTGTCGACCAAGAAACCCTTATTGAAGAACAACGAGATGACTTCAACTCCTTTCTAAGTGTCTTATCTGGTGTCTTGTTAGCTTTCGCAGTAATAGCCGTCATTGTCAGTGCTTTCATAATCAATAACACCTTCTCAATAGTTTTGGGGCAACGTGTTCGCGAACTCGCACTACTCCGTGCTCTCGGTGCAACTACACGCCAAGTTTTCCGATCGGTTATTTTGGAAGCAGTAGTAATTGGTGTAACAGCAACAGTAGTTGGATTAGGAGTCGGTTACCTTCTAGCTCTTGGTTTACGAGAACTGCTCGAATCAGTCGGTTTCGGAGCTCTCCCGGGCGTGCTGCCAATGAAACCAAGAACAATTATCGTGGCAGCTTTTGTAAGTATCGGAGCAACGGTCCTTTCTTCAATACTCCCAGCAAGACGTACACGTTCAATAGCACCTGTTACTGCTATGCGTGAAGAGGTAAGTTTTACTCCTACAAGTCTCAGAAGAAGACTTTTAATCGGTGGTGCTGTCACTTTGATTGGTGTAGCAGAATTAATTTCAGGGATGACTTTTGATATAGGAACAAATGGAATCCTATGGCTGTTAGGAACAGGCGCCATTTCTACTTTTGCCGGCGTTTATATGCTCAGCCCTATCGCCACCAAACCAGTCGCTAATATTTTTGGAAGACCGATACAGCGTTTATTTAAAATCCCCGGACGACTCGCCAGAGAAAACGCTGCACGGCGACCAAGACGTACAGCTGCGACAGCTGCTGCTCTTACTATAGGATTGGCGCTCGTAAGCTTGGCTGCAGTTGTGAGTAGCTCACTGAAAGCTACTTTCATTGATCTGATAGAAGACAGCACTTCCATGGATCTAGTCGTTCAGGTCGATGGATTCGGCGGTGATTTTCAGGGATTTTCGAGCGACTTAGGAGATGAACTTAAAGAGCTAAGCAACGAACGACCCGATCTCATCGATTCTGTTGTCGCATACAGGTTTACTTTTGATGCTCTGGGTGTGGATGGAGATCTAAAGGATGTGGCAAGTACTGACTTTGCACTGATCAATGCACATATTGACCTAGATATCAGCCGAGGCTCCACTGAAAGCATCGCTGCAAAAGGAGATGTTGGGACAATCCTTATCCACGAAGACCCTGCTACAGAAAGAGGTCTAGAGGTAGGAGACCCTATATACGTAACTTTTCCGGGAAGCAGCGAAGTGTCTCTCACTACAGCAGCAATTTTTAAAAACGATGCCATGTTGGGCAACTGGGTTATAGATATGGCAACTTTTGATCGTTACTTCCCCCAGTCACAAGACAGTTTCCTCAGCATTCTGTTCAACCCTGATGCAGATCCGGAATTAGCTAGAGCTTCAGTTGAAAACTACACACAGGAGTACCCTCAACTTTCAGTCGAAAATAGGGCTGAATACCGTGAGAGTGTTGAAAAACAGTTAGATCAAGTTTTAAGTGTTATTACCACCTTCCTTGCTCTTTCATTATTAATTGCCGTGTTAGGTATAACCAATACCTTGGCACTGTCTGTTTATGAACAAACACGCGAACTTGGTCTGTTGCGAGCAGTAGGCATGACGAGACGCCAGATGCGCAGAATGGTTCGCTGGGAAGCTGTCATTATTGCTCTGTTCGGCGGTCTTCTCGGTGTCACCATAGGAGTGTTCTTCGGCTTGGCTGCCACTGCAGCAATACCTGACGATTTCGTCAGTATTCTGTCAATACCTTTTGGTTCTCTATTGCAGTACCTTCTGATATCAGGTCTGTTTGGAATCCTCGCTTCTGTTCTTCCGGCATTCAGAGCCTCACGTCTTAATGTTCTTGATGCTATTTCTCACAACTGAACACCATCACTAATTAATTTACCGTTTCGCCTAAAGTTGATCTGGTGGATAAGAACTCAAATAGCGTTCCCTACACGCAAGGTCTGCACGAGGTAGCTGACAATGTTTTTGCTTTTCTCCAACCTGATGGAGGGTGGGGATGGAGCAATGCGGGATTAATTGCTTCGGAGTGGTCCTCACTTCTGGTTGACACGCTTTTTGATTTGAAACTCACCCAAAAAATGCTCGATTCAATGGCTACTGTGACTTCAGCTCATCCCATAAATGTCGTGGTCAACACCCATGCCAACGGTGATCATTGCTATGGAAACAGTCTGGTAGCAGGTGACAACGGTGCTCAGATAATCACTACTGACGCTGCAGCAGTCGAAATGGAAGCAATTCCTCCTTCTGCCTTAGCTGCTCTGATGCACATAGATATAAACGAAGAAACTAATGCTTATATTAAAGACGCTTTTGGATCTTTTGATTTCACTGGTATTGAATTACCTGCACCTGACCGGACTTTCAGCGGTGAATTGCAACTTGACGTCGGTGGGCGCACAGTGGAACTCATAGAGGTCGGACCTGCTCACACCTCTGGAGACCTACTGGTACATCTGCCTGATGCTTCAACGATTTTTTGTGGCGACATTCTTTTCATTAACGGAACTCCGATTATCTGGGATGGGCCTGTAGCCAATTGGATTGATGCCTGTGACCGGATTTTGGGTTTGGAAGCTGAAGTTATTATCCCAGGTCACGGTCCCTTGACTGACTCTTCAGGAGTGACCGCTGTGCGTGACTACCTTACTTTTGTAGATAAAGAATGTCGGGAACGTCATGCCAGTGGTCAAACTGCTGACGAAGTGATTTCTGAAATTGATCTGGGTGTATTCAAAGAATGGGGAGAATGGGAACGTATAGCTGTCAATGTTCACGCAATTTTCAGAGAATTAGGTGACGACAATAGTGTTAAAACACCTATTGAACTTTTTAATGAAATGGCGAAACTTAAAAAATAAACGTTCTTAACCAGATTTCATTTCCATGTTTGCGGGTAATTCTTGTGAGTGAACAACAATGACGCGTTTTGTGGCACGAGTTAAAGCTACATATAAGGCTCTCATTCCCTGAATCTGCTCTTCAATAATTCTTTTTGGCTCAACAACGATTACGACATCAACTTCGAGTCCTTTAACAAGCCCTACAGGAACCACTGCCAACTGTTCATCTAGCCCTCGACGATTCGGACGTCCAAAAACAATCCCTGCTTTATTCAACAACGTTTCAATTTCTTCTACTTGTGAATTTGCTGCCACCACAGCAATATTTCCGGCGTCATCTTTTTTAAGTTCCTCGTTTATTGCATCTGGCAGAGAATCAAACGAGTGACTGTCCTCTAGGAAAATGGGAGGCTCACCGTCTGCCCTTACGGAACTTGGTGGTTTAAGTCCAGGTGCTGCTTCAGAAAGAACATTTGCCGCTAACTCCATAAGTGGCGCTGGGATCCTATAGCCAATTGTTAATTCACGCATCTGGGCTTCTTTACGGTCCGGTAAATGACGCAGAATACTCTCCCAATTATGATGAGCCCACGCCCCCGTTGCTTGTGCTATATCTCCAACCACAGTCATGGAGCCGTTCAGCGATCTTCTCGACAGCATTCTCAGATCCATTGGTGAGAGGTCTTGAATTTCGTCTACGACTATATGACCGAAAGTCCTAACTGCATCTTCTTCTCTTTTCCCCGGCCGTGGTCCTAACACTGCAAGTGCCTCATCAAGCAGAGCTGCATCGGAAGCTGACCAAGTGACTTCTTTCGATGATTTTTCTCGTTTTTTATATAAGGAATTTGCCTCTTCGTCAGTAAGTTTCGGATCAGCAGCTTTTATCAATGCCAGGGAACCGAAAGTGTCATTTAATAGCTGTGAAGGTGTCAGCACAGGCCACATCCAATCCAGTGCTTCTCTTACAGCAATTTGACCTTTGATTCTTTCTTCAATTGTTCTCTTATCAAGAGGTTCATTTGAGTTCAAAGCAAGTGTGGAATAGAACTCTTCTTCAACATAACGGCGGGCAGCATTATGAGTCCGGAATCGTCTCTGTGCCTCTGCGACTATTTGAGCAGTCTGTTCAACAGTTATATGCAACCACTGGACTCCGTATCCGATTCTTAGATCTTCACGAATGGCACGCTGGCGGATTTTCGTGGCCCGGGTCAAAAATTTGACCATTCGAAGATCACCTTTCAATCGTGAAACTTCTTCAGGGTCACGATGATCTTCTACTCGAACTGCTCCCACTAAATCGCCAAGAGCAGCCATTTCAACTCCTGCTTCGCCTAGAGACGGAAGAACCTGCTCTATATAGGCCAGAAAAAGACGATTGGGTCCCACTACCAGAACACCTTGCCCTTGAAGAGGAAACCTGTGCGTGTACAACAAATAAGCAGCCCTGTGTAGAGCCACAACTGTTTTTCCAGTACCAGGACCTCCTTGCACTGCTACGACTCCTGAAATTGGGGCGCGTATTATCTCATCCTGCTCACCTTGAATGGTTCCTATGATGTCTTGGAGTCGACCAGTTCGAGCTGTTTCAAGAGCCGCAATCAAAGCCCCTTCACCTTTCAAAGAAGAGTTGTCGCCATCACGAAATTTCTCAATATCGCCGAATATTTCATCTTCTAACGCAAGAAGACTTCTTCCTCGACTCACAAAATGCCTTCGTCTTTCAAGTCCCATGGGGTCGGAGCCTGTAGCTCTGTAAAAAGACTCTGCTATAGGCGCACGCCAGTCAACTACTATCGGATCCTGGTTGTCATCCCATACACCTACCCTGCCGATATAAAAAATTTCCGAGTCGGTGTTTTGATCGATACGTCCGAAAACAAGAGCGGCATCTCCCATATTTAGTTGACCTAAACGTGTGGAAACAGAATCCCAGATCGCATCTCTCTCGACGCGTGCTTGATTTGTTCCACCTTTGCCTACTTCAACCATCGAAGTGAGGTCAAATACCCTCTCTTTTGCAGCCTCTAAACACTCGTAAGCACGATCTACGTAAGCCTGTTCAGCTTCTAACTCGTTTGAGATAACTACCCCCAAAGGTCTTTTTATTGATAATTGGGCTAAATTTTTGCCTTTAACGAAAAATGACAGGGTTCTAATCCTATCGTGTACTCGAAAAAACAAAAAATATAGATATGTACTTGAGCATGAGTCAGCAGAGGAAAAACAGATGCGCGAATATAGTGGAATGACAACCATAGGCCTGGTTTTAAGCGCGGGTGGATTTTCTGGTGCTGCCCACCATAGTGGTGTCCTCGACGCTCTTCATAGCGTTACAGGATGGGATTCGAGGCTTTCGGACGTAATAGTTGGAACTTCAGCAGGATCACTTATTGCGGTTTCTTTGCGTGCTGGAATTCCCCCACCTGACTTGGCTTGTTACTACACGGGAAATCCGATGTCTTCTGAGGGGCAGGAGATAATTGACCGTGTTACCACTCCTCTTAAGGTGCCTGAATCCAGCCTTTCTGGAAGCAGTAAACTTCCTTCGAAACCAACTCTATTTCTGAGAGAGCTTTTTCTGGGAGGACGCCCAAGACCTATGGTTGCGATCACAGGAATACTTCCGGAAGGAGAAGTTGATGGTTCTTCTTTCGCGGAAAGAACATCTCAAATCCATCCAGAGCCATGGCCTGATAAACCGACTTGGTTATGTGCGGTAGATCTTGATTCAGGAAAACGTGTAGTTTTCGGTAGAGATGACGTTAGAACAGATGTCGGTCCCGCTGTTCAAGCATCTTCTGCCATCCCCGGCCGTTTTAGTCCTGTAGACATTAATGGAAAACGTTATGTAGATGGTGGGGTTCACTCGGTAACTAATGCCGACCTTCTAGCGCCTCTACAGCTCGATCTGGTGATTATTTCTTCTTCTTCAACTTTGAGCAGTTCACAGAAAAACAACTCTCTTTCTGTGGCATGGAATTCGAGAACACTCCAGAAAGAGATTGAGCAAATTCGGTCCAATGGGACAGAAGTTTTAACATTTGAACCAACAATTTCTGATTTCTCGGCCCGTGACAGGTTGGAGTCTTCTAAAAAAGCTGCTGAAGACATCTTTCAAAGATCGCGAACTTCAGCAATTGCCCGTTTAGCTAAAGCTCAATCCGGCAAAGCCCGTGACATTTTAGAAAAATCGTTTCTCCAAATTTAGATGCAACGTTCACCTGAAAGAAAATAACTGCCCAATGCTTGTGTAGCATCCCATCATGGAGAACTCTTTTCTTTCCGCATGCAGATGTGAACATCACTCACAAATACCGGTCTGGTTTATGCGTCAAGCCGGTAGATCTCTTCCTGAATACAGAAAAATTCGAGGATCTGGAAGCATTTTGGAAGTGGCATCAGACCCTGAAAGAGCAGCTCAGATAACACTCCAACCCGTCGAAAGGTACGGAGTGGATGCTGCAATACTTTTCTCGGACATTATGGTTCCTGTTTTTTCAATCAATTTTGGAATTGAAATACAGCCAGGCGTAGGTCCTGTTGTGGAAAACCCTTTCAGGAGTTCCAACGATCTCAAACGGTTACGAGCCCTAGAGCCTGAAATTGATGTACCTTACGTCGGCGAGACCATAAAGATACTCTCTCAGGAGTGTCCAGTTCCTGTCATAGGTTTTGCCGGGGCTCCTTTTACAGTGGCTTCATACCTGATTGAAGGGAAACCTTCTCGTTCACTTGAAAAGACAAAGGCGCTGATGGAAGAAGAGCCTGAGATCTGGGATTCCTTGATGGATA
>MDTE01056092.1_pt1 | contig 12735 bp, 11 predicted proteins | sample 811231 | NCBI WGS metagenome assembly MDTE01 (sample SAMN05326651, study PRJNA326480) | marine metagenome | isolation source: seawater | place: Indian Ocean: Red Sea | collected 2010
CCCGCCGCCATTACAAATGTCCCGGTACTTACAATGGGAAGAGCAAAATTTGAAAACCGTCAACTCCTATCGGTTGACTTATTTAAACAGCTAGGAGGAAACCGTGCATACGGCGCTATATTCGGAGCTGACTTTATGCGTGAAACGGATGCCGTTATTACTTATCGCGAACAAAAAGTATTTCTTCAGCCCGATAAATAAAACTTACTTAAAAGCAGTTGATTTAAGATAACTGATCCAATCATCCTCCAGCTCTTTTTGAGTCTCAAAGCCAAATAACTTGGCCAATTCTGCAGGGACAGGAATTGATCTTCCAGTGTCTACACGCTCCATGACCTTAGAAAACTTGGAGATCCTTTCAGGAGTGCTTTGCATATAACGAGCGAATCCATACATAAGCACTGTCAATTCAGGAGTGAGCTGAGTCGGTCTGTTAATTCTGTATAACTCAGCAATGCTAGGGGTCACCTTCTCCTTTTTCACTAAATCTCTCAGCGTACGGGCCCACTTCTTCCCATCATCAAAACCGCCAGACTTGACCACCTCATCAGATTCATAGGTATTAGCATCTAATAAACTAGTAACGGTCTCATCAGTCAGCTGTATTTCTTTGTAATATCCATGGCCCGTAGAAATTGCAAAATAACCATCAGAACCAGCACCTCCTCCTGCTCCACCCATTTGAACATTCAGCACATCCTGCGCAATGCAATGTGCTGGAAAAGGATTCCAAACTCCCCTCTTAAATCTCCTCTTATCATCAGCGCGGAAGGCTCTAGCTCCCCTCATGAGATTATACTTGTCACATGTATCACTATCTAAAGACATCCCGGCACCTGATGAGAGGGGCCAAGTCTTTGCTGTATTTGAAGCGTCTTGTGCTCTGCCAGAATTGGCTAACAAATCAACATAGTACTTACCCAAAATCTCATAATCTGTTGTTTCCCCGCAAAGAAAAATGGCCTTCTTCTCATCTCCCCACTTCTCAGCAAAACCAGGGTGTTGGAAATTCATTCCATACCAAAGCCTCTCAGCAAGTTCAGCTGTATCCTTGCCTCTTACATTTCCACTAGACATTACAAGAAAATGTTCAGATTCAATAATATCGAACTGTAATGAATACCCATCAGGAAGCTCAAACTTGTCATCTCTTTTTTTGAGCGTTTTGGAATCAAATTTCATTTCCTTTTCAGGAACTGTTATCTTTGCCTTAGGATCAAACCCGACCTTCTCTGCTCCCCCATACTCTTCCAGATACTTTTGATCTCCTACACTTAAAGTTTTTCGAAGAATCCTTGAATCACGGCCATTCTCTAATCGAAGTCTCACATAATCTCCGTCCACATCTAGTAATTGAGCTTTAATTTTCTGCCCCTTCAGATTAGTCCATGTACGCATTTCAGCCGCGCTCATGATCCCGCTCAGGGAAAACCAAAATAGACAAAGAAAAATAATTTTATTCTTAGTAAATACTTTCATCTCAAAAACTCTAATAATTATTATAAAGATTATTTTACGCGTTAACCTTAATCAGAAAGATCTACTCATGCCACCTAAATGAATAAGAAGTAATATTTTTGTTGGAATAAATTAATATTTCCCAAAAGTAACAATCCTTTTAATAGTTAATTAAGTCTTCAAGTAACAAGTTGTGAACACTTATACTCAGATCGAATCTCAAATCCTTTCATTTATTGACAACGAAAAGAACGGAGACTTTGATTCGCTTATTATTCAGGCCCATTTGTTTCAGAAAGCAAACTGTAAACCTTTAAGGAAATACTGTGATTCGGTCAGCAAAGAGCCGGAATCATGGAAGAATATACCTCCATTACCAACAGAAGCATTTAGGGATTCTAAAAAGAAAATCATATCGTTCTCCGAGAAACAAATAGTATCAACTTTTTTGACAAGCGGAACAACAGGAGAAACGAAAGGAGCTCATCATTTCTCCAATTTAAAACTATATGAAAAATCAATTCGCACTTCGTGGCAGAATCTTCTACTGCCTGAACTCCCTTTAATCTGCTTAGCCCAAAGCCCCATAGCTGCACCAGATTCAAGCTTAATTCACATGCTAGCAACCCTAGGAGGTAAATTTTTAATTAATTCAAACGGTCATTTAGATCATTCCAAAGTGGAACTGATTATTAAAAGAAGTAACCGTCCTATTATTCTCGCAGGGACCGCACTGGCACTTCTGCACCTTTTCGAATCAGGGGAGAATATCCCGCCACTCCCAGAGAATAGCTGGGTCATGGAAACGGGAGGATATAAAGGTAGTGGTAGAGAAATAACCAAGGAGAACTTTTATGTAATGATCAATGAAAACCTAGGTGTTCCCATTGATCATATAATAAACGAATATAGCATGACCGAATTGAGTTCTCAATTCTACTCGATAGGAATACATAACATCCATAAAGGTTGCCATTGGGTCAAAACCCGAGTCTTGAAACCTGGATCCGAGGAAGAAGTGTCTGATGGAGAAATTGGACTTTTATCGATATACGACCTTGCCAACCTTGGTTCCTCTGTATCAATAATGACTAATGATCTTGCAAAAAGAAAAGGAAATACTTTTGAACTGATAGGACGAGATAAAAATTCCACTCCACGTGGATGCTCACGTGCCGCTGACGAAATGCTGTCAAAAAATAAATATGGACACAAATAAAAGGGCAACGGCTTTATCCAAATTGCTAGACATAAACGTCGAAAAATTACTCGAAACAGTCGAAAAAGAATTAGGACACCAAGAATCGATCGATCGATTTGTTCCCTATGGTGACATTCATACTCGCGCTAATCCCATTTCCCCGATTTTACATATCGTATCAGGGAACACCCCAGCCGCTGCCATTCAAACTATTACCAGAGGGCTCCTACTGGGCGCCTTCAATCAAATAAAACTTCCATCAGATGGAATACAAGAAGTGGAAGATTTTATCGAAAAATTACCCAAGGAGCTTAAATCATTAATCGATATAACAAGGTCCAGAGAAGCATCAATTGAATGGCTCAAATCAGCAAAAGGCATAATAGTTTTCGGGTCAGAAGAGACTGTCAGAGAAATAGAATCACAAGTACTTCCCGATCAGGTCTTCATAGCACACAGCCATAAGGTCAGCATTGCTGTAATTGATTCAGACAACAACAAAGAAGCAGCAAAACTAGCCGCGCAAGACATAGCAAAATATGACCAGCAAGGATGCCTCTCTCCTCACGACATCTATGTAGACCCAAAAGAGCAACCTCGATCCTTTGCCGCGGAACTGGCTCGTGCCTTGAAAGAATTAAACTCAACCTGTCCACCACCTGAAAGAACCCTAGAAGAGAATAGTAGAATTGATAATCTGCGAAGAAGCTATTCTTTCAGGTCCTCCAACGATACCAGCGTACAAATATGGAAAAGCAATTCCAATACTGATTGGACCGTTGTTTATGAAGACGAGCCTCAATTCGCCGCTTCCCCTCTCGGTCGCTTCGTTTTTGTAAAGCCCCTTCCAGAGAATCTTAACGATGCTCTCGGCATCAACAAAGACTATCTCAGCACAATTGCTCTTTATCCTTTTTCCATTCAAAGAGCCGAAACTCTAAGCCTTTGTGGAGCCACTCGCATCTGCCCACTAGGGTCATCCCAAGACCCTTCATTTTTCTGGCATCACGATGGCCTTCAGAATCTCGCGCCTCTGGTGCATTGGACTGATGCAGGATAAAATATGATCTTAATGCAGGAAACCATGGTAAATAAAAACAACACGCATGAGGGCTCCCCAATTGTTGGTAAAGCTATTATCACGGAACAATTAACTGAACGAATTGTCCGGGCATCATTACCAAATGGAAAAATCATACACGCACACCTCCCTTCCAAGATAAAAGAAAAACCGACACTTAAAATTGGGAGGAAAATCTTAGTTAAAATGAATCCTTACGATTTTTCCCGAGGAAGAATCATCATTGATGAGTAGTAGTCATAATTTTCTGCAATATTAAATAAGTATAGATTGGCTGATATTTGATTGAAATTGCAGGATAATTACTTCTGATAGAGGCTATGGCCCCGGATTCATTTAATGAAATAATTATTTAATGCCTGTTAAAAAGAGAATTATTTGCCAAACTGAATTAGGAAAAAATTAGATATTTTTACGGTTATTAGGAGAAATTATAGCAAATAGCCGAAAGGGCTGATCTAACCAAAAAACAGAAATTTAAAGATTAACTGAAAATAAATATTTTCCTCCAAAACTAGGAAGTAGCTGGACGCTTGTTCCTTAAGGTGTAAACTATGCGCCTTTTATCTGTATGGCTGAAAACTCCACAATACAAAGCCAAGAGCAAGAAGTAGAAATTCTTTCTCATGTCGATGAATACCTAAAAATCGGCCAAGAATATGATTGTTCTGATATTCATCTTGCGACCAACGCAAAACCCACTTGGCGAAGGTATGGAACGCTACAAGAAATTTGGGAAAATGCAGCCGTTCTAAGCTCAGAAGACACTGAACGATTAGCAATGGGATTCTTGGGCGAAAAAGAAAAAGCACGCTTGGCCGAGCGCGGCGATGTTGATTTTGCCTATCAAAACAGTTTCGGTAGATTCAGAGCATCAGTTGTAGTTCAAAGGCTCGGCTACGACATTTGTTTTCGTATCATAAATACTAATCTCCGAACAATGGAGGAGCTCGGACTTCCTGACACCATCAAGCCGCTTACTCAATACCAAAATGGGATAGTTCTAGTCACGGGATCTGTAGGATCAGGAAAGTCGACTACTCTTGCTGCACTCGTCGACCACATTAATGAAGAAAGGACCGATCACATCATTACTCTTGAAGATCCTATCGAATACGTTTTTGAATCAAAAAACTGCCATGTTAATCAGCGTGAAGTGCACACACATACTGAGTCATTTGCAGCGGCCCTTAGAGGCTCCTTGAGGGAAGATCCTGATGTCATAATGGTTGGAGAGATGCGAGACCTAGAAACAATCTCCCTAGCAATCACTGCCGCAGAAACTGGGCACCTTGTCCTTGCCACCCTGCACACAGGCAACGCAGCAAGAACTCTTGACCGTGTTTTGGACGTGTTCCCTAACGATCAAAGAGATCAGATAAGAATCATGGTCAGTGAATCTCTTCGTGGAATCATTTCCCAGCAACTTATTCCACGAGTCGACGGCCAAGGACGTGAGCTTTGCCTCGAACTTTTAATGAACACTCCGGCCGTAGCTAACTGCATCAGGGAGGGGAAAACTTTCATGCTACCAGGAATCATGCAAACCGGTAAAGCTGTAGGAATGATTACAATGGATGACTCATTGAAAAACCTCTACAATAACGGTTTAATCAGTCAGGAAGAATGCCTCTCTCGCTGCGCTGACAAAACAAACATGAAAAAACATTTTGAGGTCTAACTACCTATATCAATGGCAAACCAAATTGATAAATATTTCCACCACTTGATTGAAAAAGGAGGATCGGATCTGCATCTCAGTGAGGGACAACCTCCTAAAATACGTGTTCATGGTGCAATCACTGCCATAGAGGGTGAATCCGTACTGAGCAAGGACGTATTGGAAGGCATGATGAAAGAAATTGCTGAAGATGAGGCTTGGCAACGTTATCTTTCCAGTGGTGATCTTGACTTCGCTTATGAAATGGATGAAGAGTCAAGGTTCCGTTGCAATTACTTAAAACAAAGCCATGGATATGCTTGTGTATTCCGTCTAATTCCCACAAAGATAGCTTCATTAGAACAATTGGGAATACCTGAAGTTGTAAGAGAATTTGGGCACATCAGAAGCGGCCTTGTTTTGGTTACTGGCCCAACTGGTTCTGGAAAGTCGACGACTCTCGCTGCCTTAATGGATTATATTAATATAAACTTTTCCCGCCATATAATCACTGTAGAAGAGCCTATCGAATTTGTTCATAACAATAAAATGAGTATTATTACTCAACGAGAAGTCCCAATCCAAACTCCTACATTTGCAGACGGACTTCGGGCGGCTCTTCGTGAAGATGCTGACATTGTTCTTGTAGGCGAGATGCGAGACCTAGAAACTATATCTCTGGCTCTCACTGCCGCGGAAACTGGTCTCCTTGTGTTTGGTACATTACATACAAATAATGCGCGTAAAACCGTTGACCGATTAATTGATGTATTCCCCGCTGATCAGCAGAGCCAAATAAGGACTATGCTTGCCGCCTCATTGAAAGGTGTAGTAGCTCAGTTACTTTGTAAAAGACATGACAAACCTGGAAGAGTTGCAGTGAATGAAATTATGGTATCTAATTCTGCAGTAGCCGCCATCATCCGAGAAGGAGCAACTCAAAAGCTCTATGATGTTATTATTGGCGGAAAATCTGAAGGCATGCAATTCATGGACGAGGCTATCTGGGAAAAACTTAAGAGCGGAATCATCAGCCCGTTCGAAGCTTACATGAAAGCCATAGATAAGAAGCGATTTAAGTCTTATTTGCCTGAAGATTTACAGGAACTGGCCCATTCTGGAGGCGGAGAACTAGAGGGAGCCGCTGCAAGCGGTTAACAAATATAGCCTTTCATATCGTGGCAAATGCGGAATCCTGGGTCAGAACTTCATAAGCTCCGGGAAGAAAATCTTTACCGCAAACTCAAATATGGGTCATCAGCCACTGGCAGAACATTTAATTCAGAGGACTTAAGCTTACTGAATTTTTCTTCCAACGATTATCTTGGACTGGGGACACACGATAGCATCAAAAAAGCGGCCATTGAAGCAATTGAGTCGTATGGCATTGGATCAGGAGCTTCTAGAATGCTTTCAGGAGGAACAACTCCTCATTTCTTAATTGAAAAAGAAACGGCTGATTTCTTTGGCAAGGATTCTTCGCTTTTCTTTGCTAATGGGTACGGAGCCGCACTAGGAACACTAGGGTCTATACTTCAAAAAGGAGATACCGTCATTCTCGATAAACTGTGCCACGCATCTCTCATAGACGGCTCTAGGCTAAGCGGAGCCACGGTTCGAACGTTTCCTCACAATGATGTCGAAAAGTTAAAGCGTATCCTGAATTCAATTAGCGGAAATGATCAGAAAGATAAACGTACACTAATTGTAACTGAAGGAATATTCAGCATGGACGGGGACACTCCTTCGATAAGGGAAATCATTAAACTGAAGGAGAAATATAATGCGTTATTGCTACTAGATGAAGCTCACTCTTTCGGATTAATTGGAAAAAATGGAAAGGGTCTTGCTCACAGAGAAAAACTAAGCAATGGAGTGGATTTTCTGATGACGACCTTTGGTAAATCCGCGGGCGCCGCAGGTGCCGCCGCTGTCGCATCTAAAGAATGGATCAAATTAATTCTTAATCGTGCAAGAAGCTTTATTTATTCAACGGCACCCATGCCTTCACAGGCAGCCGCTGCACTGGCTGGACTCAGACTAATCAGAGGGGCAGAAGGTGATGGTCGAAGAGAGACTCTTAATAATAATATTACCAATTTATCAAATGCTCTAGGGATCTCTAAACCTGAAGGAGCAATAATCCCAATAGTTATAGGGACCGAATTAGAGACTCTAGAAGTCTCAAAAAAGCTACTTGAAGCCGGAATTTTAGCCCCAGCAATACGCTACCCAACAGTTTCAAGAGGCTCAGCTAGAATTAGAGTCACCATTTCTGCAAGCCATTCAGAAAATGACATAGCATACTTGGCAAAAACACTACAAGATTCATTAAGTTAATATTAAGGCCTCATACGCCTAATCAACACACAAAACACCAATCATACTTGTATGGCTAATGAAGTGTTCATCTTAAAACTATTTATCTATTTCACGTTTATCTGACTTGCTCAAAACCGCGTTGAAGTGTTTTCTAGTTCTATGCGTATCCTTGTTACCGGTGCCACAGGAAAAGTCGGCCAAGCATGCATTGCCGAAATCCTTGAATCTCCAAATTTCGAAAATGCATCTATCGTTGCACTTTGTCACAACAGAACATTACAATCCTCTGACCGAATTGAGATAATAAAAGGATCCATCGCAGACCAAGAAACTGTCATTTCGGCCCTCAAAGAAGTCACTCACGTAATTCACTTAGCAACCTGCAAAGAAACACCAGAAACAGTAATGGATGTTACGGTAAAGGGATTATTCTGGCTCTTAGAAGAATGCAGAAGAAGCGATAAATTTAAACATTTCCTTTTAGTCGGAGGAGATGCCTCAATGGGACATTTTTTCTACAATCATCCTTTCCCAGTGACCGAAACTCAAAAACATACAGCCTATCCCGGGTGTTATGCTCTATCAAAAGTTCTGGAAGAGGTAATGTTAGAGCAGTACCAAATACAATACGATTTTCCTGGCACCTGCCTAAGAGCACCCTGGATCATGGAAAAAGATGATTTCAAATTTAGCCTATCATTTGGAAAAGATGTTTTCGGAGGGCCTGTGTGGCGAGAACTTGTAGATACAAATGAAGCAGATCAATATCATAAGAATGGGAAAATTCCTCTCATGCTTGATTCTAAAGAAATTCCAATCAAAAGAAACTTCGTTCATGTCGATGATCTTGTAAGAGCAATCCTATGCACAATTCTCAACCCAAATTCAGCAAAGGGTCATACATTTAATATTTGCATGGACGAACCCGTAGATTACGGAAAAGTCTCGCAATACCTCAAAGAAACTAGAAACATTGAAAGTGTACCGGTTAAGACCCCATACTGCTCCACTTGGCTTGACAACAGCAAAGCCAAGTTCCTTCTAGACTGGTCTCCAGAAGTTGATCTCCATGAACTGATTGACAGGGCCTGGGATTACAAAAGAAAAGATGAGGATATTCGCAAAATATGGTACCCAGGTTAAAAGATGAGACAAAAATTCAAACTATCCGCACTGACAATAACATTTTTTGCTCAATATTGTCTTGCTGATTGGCCGCAGTTCCTAGGACCAGAGCGTAACGGCACGAATAAAACCGAAAATATACCATTGGAATTTACTAATGGGGAACCAAAAATTGACTGGGAACACCCGATAGGCAGCGGCTTCTCTGGACCTGTTGTATCCGATGGCCGTGTCGTGATTTTTCATAGAAAAGGCGACCTCGCTATAACTGATGCTCTTGCGATTGAAGACGGAAAACCTGCATGGACCTATGAGTATGAGACCGATTATATCGATGACTTTGGATTTGATAATGGTCCTAGAGCAGTGCCCCTTGTGAATAACGGGCGAGTTTTCATATTCGGAGCAGAGGGAATGCTTCACTCTCTTGACGCCAAATCCGGTGAACTGATCTGGAAAAGAAACTTGAGAAAAGAAGTCGGTTCTACGAAAGGATTCTTTGGCAGAGCATGCTCTCCGATCATTATCGAAGACACGCTAATCGTACAGGCAGGAGGAAAAGGATGCGGAATCATCGGACTAGATCCCACAAAAGGCATTATAAAATGGAAGTCCAGTGATCACGAGGCTGGATATGCATCGCCCATCGCCTCGAAGATCGGAAAAAAAGAAATTGCCGTTCTGTTTACCAGATCAGGATTTTTATGTATTGATGCAGTTTCCGGAAAGGTCTTAATCGAAAAGGAGCATAGGGCAAAAATGCATGCCTCAGTAAATGCTGCAAGCCCTGTACTAATTAAACCTGACGAAGTATTCCTTTCCGCCTGTTATGGGGTAGGCGCTTCGTTATGGAAAATGGATCTGGAGAATAGATCAGTTAAACCATTATGGGAATCAAATGAACTTCTTGATTCTCATTATGCAACACCTGTTCAATTTGAAGATCATTTGATTGGCTATCACGGGAGACAGGAAACCGGAACAGAAATACGATGCGTCGAATCCTCAACAGGGAAAGTAAAATGGAGCTCAGGGCGCATGCCTGCTGGCAGTATCACTTTGGCAAATAAGACACTCATTATCCTCACTGAAAGAGGAGAAATGATACTAGCACCAGCAAATCAAAGAGAATTTAAACCATCTGCAAGGGGCCAGATTCTAGGAGCAGAAACCAGAGCAATGCCTGCACTCTCGAATGGAAGATTCTTTGCTCGGGACAAAAAGAAACTGGTGGCAATCAAATTAAATTCTTAACAATTACAGGATTAGCATATAAAAAAATACTATGTTCAAAAAATACCTTCTCCTCATTATAATTGCAATTTCTCACAATGTCATAGCTCACGAGTCTCATGATAACGATCCAGTCCAAGACATGGTAAGCGCTGCAAATAATTTCATCTCATCACTGAGCAAAGAACAAAAAGCCGAAGCGATTTTCAACTCAACCGACGACCATCGAGAAGGATGGTATTTTATTCCGGATAAATTCATTAAACCTTTAGGTGAACGTAAAGGGCTAGTGATTAAAAGAATGAATCAGCAACAACGCTTACTAGCCCACGCCCTTCTAGCTAGCGCCATGAGCAGTGATGGGTACCGCCAAGCAGCAACCGTGATGACTCTCGAAGCAATTCTTCATGAACTGGAGAACAAAAACCCAATCCGTGATCCTGAATTATACTATGTATCTATTTTTGGCAATCCAACCCTCAAAGGTTCATGGGGGTGGAGATTCGAAGGCCATCATTTATCCATAAACATCAATATTGCGAATGGAAAGTCCTTCGCCGTTACCCCATCATTCTATGGAACAAATCCAGCCCGCTCTTCTAAAGGCGCTTTCGAGGGACTCGAAGTGCTGGCCGAAGAACAAAATCTGGCCAGAGAACTCGTTAAGTCATTTGATGCCGATCAAAGCAAAATGGCAATCCTTCCCGGCAAAGCTCCAGCAGACATCATCACAAAGCAAGAGCGTGTGGCGGAACGTAAAACTTTCATGCCGCCCAAAGGGATCCCGTTTAATAAACTTAATGAGGACCAACAACAAAAATTGAGCACCCTAATCGACTCATATACAAGGAAATATAGGCCGGAAATACTGCATGAAATTTACGGCAGGAAGAAAATTCATAACAATGTTTACTTTGCATGGATTGGAAGCCTCAAACCTGGAGAAGGCCATTACTATCGCATACAAACTAATGATTTTCTTTTTGAATACGACAATACTCAGGGCGGAGCCAATCACGTTCACGCAGTATGGCGTGATTTTGATGGAGATTTCGGCCGTGATATTCTTAAAGAACATCACAAAGAGAAACACTAAATTAACGTTTAAAATCCAGGCAAAGTCTCACTTAGTATCTCAAAAATAGCTTTCTTTTCTTGATTTTGGAGATACTCATAACCCGATTGCACTGATTCCAGACTCAGCACCTCCTTGATTCTGTTAATGACGGAACTCTTTAATATCTCAGGAAATGCCATGAATGAACTGGAATAAATCAAGTAACTGCAACGGTATCTGAATAGCCGGTCCTTCAAATCAAAATCACGAAGTGATCGCCCCTTAGAATCGGCTTTACCCCTGGACCTGAAATCTTCTGCAAACTTCCCTTTTCCATTACCACTTACTACCTTTCCACCTAAGGGAAATTCTTCTTTGAAAAGCAATTCTGAAACAACAGATTCAGTGACCTCTTTGATCAACGATTTAAGATCATCTATGTTTTCTTGATCGAGTGATTTCTTATGATCGTAAAGAGCCTGCCTAACCTTATAAGTAGATTCAAGAAGAACGTACTGCATCCGCACCTGATGATCAAAGACAAGAAGCGCTTCTATATCACTGGTCGAAACCGGATAATTAGTCACATCAAACAAATCAGCAAGTCCTCCTGAGAGGTTTTGTCTTTGGAGCTTCAATTTCCCATTTTCCTTAACCGCTATGGAATTTCCCATGTGATTTAAATCCTTGTGCGCACGAGTAACGTACCAACCTCCCCACCTTTCATGGACGGGAATCTCGTGACTTATTAATTCAAAAGTATCAACTGATTTTAAACTCCTCCCTCTAGAATCAGGAAAAACAGAACGACCTAAGGGACCCGGCAAGAAATTGGTAGCACTACCTGCATGGCATTGAATGCAAACTCTATCACGCGAAAAGAGTGGAGCTTTATTCTCGGACAATTCTCTTTGAAAATAAAAAACAAAACCTTTCTCCGGGTCTGAACTTGCAATTTCAATTCTTCCATTAGGCATCCAACCAAGGTACACATCATCATTAAAATATATCGCTCTCGGATTGACCGGCGAAACGGCACCTCTCTGAAGACTGGTCCTGGAAAAAACAAGTATTTGCGAACTCTCTAATACATTGAGTTCCCTCAACAATCTACGCACTAATGTTATGCCTGGCTTCTCGTCTAAATTAGTTTCACCTTCGCTGACTCTCTTGAGGAGATCACTCATTGGATCTTCTAATTCAGCCACCCAGTAGTCATGAGGGCTCTGATCATAATCATTATATGACTGACCTGAGAGCAGGCACGCCGTACCTAACCAAGTAGATACTATGGCAAACAATAAACAATTCATTAATCTGCTACTTACACTTCTGATCGGCCTCGCTTCTCACGAATCTTAGAAACTTCCTTAAGGACCCGATTGATCCTAAACACATTACGGAATGTAATGATATCACTATCACCTCCATGCGTGGAAATACTTAAGTCGCCTGACCCAAATCCAAGCGCCAAGTGTTGCACATAATTGTCCCGATGCTTTTCCATGACCACACCAAAAGAATCAAAAGTCTTCTCTCCCTCTCCTATCTCATGAACCATGGTAACCTGTGAAGGTCTGAAATGAAAATAACGCCTA
>MDTE01072336.1_pt1 | contig 12735 bp, 13 predicted proteins | sample 811231 | NCBI WGS metagenome assembly MDTE01 (sample SAMN05326651, study PRJNA326480) | marine metagenome | isolation source: seawater | place: Indian Ocean: Red Sea | collected 2010
ATTAAAATTGAACAAAATACATCAGTTGGAAAACTAACAATGAATTTAAAAAATGTATTTATTGAAAAAAATTAAATATATTTAATCAAAATCATAATTCATAAATCTAATGGATTGCTACCATAAACGTTATCTTCTTCATCTCCAGCTTTAAAGATCAACCAGTAATAAAGTGGAACAATACCTATAATTGTCAAAGACCATAGTAGGTTCCATCCAGATTTATTCGAATCATGTAGCCTTCTGATGCTAATTCCTGTTCCAGGCGGAATCATTATAATACTTATAATTATCGATAACTGTAAATCAAGTTGACTTCCAACAAGATTTATAATTACTGAAAATAGCATCCACCAAATGTAATCAGCTCTAGATGATCTATCACTAAAATTGAAGTAATTATTTATTAAGTTCTTTTTAATAGAATCATCAAAATTTATAATTTTTAATTCCTGTAATATAGACATAGGCTCTAACTCCTAAATTATAGCAAACGCATAATGTCATTAAAAATTACTAAAATAATTAAAGAAAATAATATTAACATACCAAACGATTGAATAGATACTTTAATTTTAGAAGGAAGTTTTTTTCCAGCTAGTCCTTCAATGATCGAAATTAATGCATGTCCACCATCAAGTCCAGGAATAGGCAGAATATTAATAAATGCAAGGTTTATACTAATAATAGCCATTACGCCTAATAACGCCCAGATTCCACCATTTTTAGCTGAATCACCAGCTAATTTAGCAATTAAAACTGGACCTCCAACTTCCTCTAGGGAAGCATCTCCTTTAGCTAATATGAAAAGAGATTGGGCTGTCAATATTAACCAATCTATAGTTCTATTAAAACCAAGATTAATTGATTTTATAAGTCCTATATTTTTTGGTTCTGAATATAATGGACTAATACCAATTATTCTTTTATTTTGATACTCACCTTCAACTAATGTTTTTTCTAACTTTATTGATATTGAATCAGAAAATACTTTACCATCTCTATCCCACTCTAAAAATAATTTCATATCAGAAGAATTTTTTATCTTATCTGTCATCTCTTGCCAATCTGCTACAGGTTGATTATTCACAGATAAAATCAAATCATTATTTTTCAATCCTATCTTTTCTGCTGGATATCCTTCAACAAGATTACCAATTCTGGCTGATTTGTCTGGCTCAGCAACACCTTGAAAGAAAAATATCATTGTAAACAAGAAAAAAGATAATAATAAGTTCATTATTACACCAGCAGATGAAAACCATATTTGCTGTAATGGAGTTTTTGATAAATATTCATGATCTGCTCCTGTCGTTTCAGTATCCATGCTTTCGTCAATGATTCCAGATACCTTTACATATCCTCCTAATGGAAATGCACCTATGCCATATTCTGTTTCTCCAATTTGTTTTTTAATACCAAGACCAAAAAAATTAAATCCTAAATAAAATTTTTCTACCCTTATACCTACTGATCTAGCAGCAATGTAATGTCCAAATTCATGAACAAACACAATAGTACAGAAAACAAAAATTATTGACAAAAAATATATCATTTACTTCCCTTTTTTATAATTAGTTTTAAGATATCTTCAATTTCAGTTTGAATATTATTAATATCATTTAAATCTGGACTATTAATATATGAATGATGTTCTATTGCAGTTTCAATAAATTTTGGTATTTGATTGAAAGAAATATCTCTATTTAAAAAGGATTCAACCACAATATCATTAGCAACATTTAAGGCCACAGGATGAGAACCACCTTTTTTGATCGCATCATAAGCCAATTTAATGCATGGAAATTTTTTCAAATCAGGGGATTCAAATGTTAATAGTTTTATTTTTGATAAATCTAAAGACTGCCATTTAATATTGTCATGATTAGGATAGGATAAAGCATATTGTATTGGAATTTTCATATCTGGCAAGCCTAGTTGGGCTTTAATTGATCCATCTATAAACTCAACTAAAGAATGAACTATAGACTGAGGATGAACTATAATTTCTATTTTTTCAATTGGAACTTTAAAAAGCCAGTATGCTTCTATAACCTCTAATCCTTTATTCATCATAGTTGCAGAATCAATAGTAATTTTTTTCCCCATATCCCAATTTGGATGTTTAAGTGCATCCTCTAATTGAATGTTATCAAAATCTTTAATTGGTTTTGTTCTAAATGGCCCTCCAGAACCAGTTAAAATAATTTTGTTTATTTGATCCATTGATTCGCCTCTTAGACACTGCCAAATTGCAGAATGTTCGCTATCCATAGGAAAAATTTCAACATTATTTTTATCACATAAATCATTTATGTAAGACCCAGCCATTACCATACTCTCTTTATTTGACAAAGCAACATCAACACCAGAATTAATAGCATTAACAGTTGGTTGCATACCTGAAGAACCTACAAGCGCATTTACCATCAAGTCTATTTGATTATTTGAGGCAAGACTTAACAATCCTTTTCTACCAAAAAGAATTTCTGATTCTGGTAATTTTCTTTTACAAAAATCAAAATGACTTTCATCTAAAATACAAATAGTTTTAACATTATATTTTTTTGCTTGCTCACATAGTAATTTTGCATTTGTTTTTGCACTTAAAAAATCGACTTGATACTTTCCAGAATTTTTATCTATTACTTCTAAAGTTTGAGTACCAATCGATCCAGTTGATCCTAAAATTCCAATTTTTTTCATATTCCTATTTCAATTTTAATATTTGGTTGAAAATTAATTTTATTTAAATCTTTATACAATTTGAATCCTAAAAAAGTTCTAATTCTTTTATTGCTATGCTTACTGTAAGAAAAATGAAAAACATGTTTTTCATTTCTTTTTTCAAAATAAATCCATCCAAAGTTAAATTTGTTATCATTTACATTTAAATTATAAATAAATTTAAAATCAAACCACCTGTAAGACTTATAATAATAGAATCTTTGTCTATGTATTGTAAAGGATAAATTAGCTTCGAAAATATTTTTTTTTAATATCTCAGGAATATAAACAAAGGAAGTATTATAATATAAATCTATATTATTAGAATCAATATTAGGAGATATTGTAGCATTGAAACCAAAATTCTCCGATAGCCATACATTTGTAGAAAAATATTTGCTTAAATTATTTTTATTTTTTTGTAAACTCACAAAAAAAGAAATTTTTTCTTCACTGAAACTATTTATTATTAAACTTTTTTCAATTTTATTAAATTGGGAATTTTGGGAGAAAACTAGATTAATCAAAAATAACAGTTTTATTAAAATTTTCAATTACGATATGATACCTCTATTACTAGATTTAATAAAGGATATTATAGATTGTACCAATTTTTTATTAGAAAAACTATGTTCAATTTTTTTAATGGCTTCAGATCTATTTAAACCAGATTTATAAATGTATTTATAAGCATTTTTTATAGTTTTTCTATCTTCAACACTGAAGTTATTTCTTCTTAAACCTATAGAATTTATTCCTGAAAATTTTAACGGTTCACCTGCTGCTATTATATAAGGCGGGATATCCTGTACAATCCTTAAACCACCACCAATAATTGAAAATGCCCCAATTTTACTAAATTGATGAATGGGTGTAGATCCCCCTATGATAGCATTTTGGTTTATTTCAACATGACCACCAATTTGAACACTATTTGCAATTATGACATTATCATCTACTTTTGTATCGTGACCAACATGTACATATGCCATCATTAAAATATTATTACCAATAGTCGTTTCGCATCTATCTTTTGTGCCTCTATTTATGGTAACATATTCTCTTATAGTTGTATTATTACCTATTGTTAGTATTGAATGTTCATTTTCAAATTTTAAATCTTGTGGTATTTCTCCTAATATTGCTCCCTGGAAAATATTGCAATCTTGCCCAATTTGAGTATTTTCCTTAATCACAACATGCTCTTTTATATGAGAATTATCTCCAATTATAACATTATTTTCAATAATTGAATACGCACCAATTGAAATATTTTTACCTAACTGAACATTATCACTAACTAGAGCAGTTTTATGAATTTTAATTGAAATGTCTACTTTCTCCTATCAACAACAGTTGCCATAATTTCTGTATTAGCTACTAATTCATTTCTAACATAAGCTGAACCATCAATTTTACAGGTTCCCAATTTAAATTTTAACAATTTAACTACTAATTTTAATTGGTCACCAGGAATTACAGCTTTTTTAAATCTTGCATTTTTCACAGCTGTGAAATAAACTAATTTATCTTGTGGTTTTTCAATTGAATTTAAAAGTAAAAATCCTCCTGCCTGAGCTATAGACTCTAAAATTAAAACCCCAGGCATTATTGGTTCACCTGGAAAATGGCCATTATAAAAAGGTTCTGAAATAGTAATATTTTTTACTGCTCTAACTATTTTACCAGGTTCTAAATCAGTTATTTTATCAATAAGTAAAAAAGGATACCTATGAGGCATTATCTTTAAAATATCATGTATATCAAAACTCAATGCATTGGATTTAATTTCATTATCAAAAGTCTTTTTTATTTTTTTTGCAAATTCAACATTTGCTTCATGTCCACTTTTAGTTGCTATGACGTGACCTTTCACTTGCTTACCCAATAAAGCTAAATCACCTACTAAATCTAAAATCTTATGTCTTACAGGTTCATTTTTGTAACGCAGTTTTGTATTATTTAAAATTCCATTTTTACCAATAGCAATATCTGAATTTATTTGAAAAATTTCACATATTTTAGATAATTCATTATTTTTAATTTCCTTATCAATGAAAACTAAAGCATTATCCGTTGAACCTCCTTTAATTAATCCCAACTCTTTTAAAGGCATAATTTCTGAAAATAAACAAAATGTTCGCGCTGGTGCTATATCTTTTACATAATTATCTTCAGAAAAATCAAATGTAAAACTCTGGGCTCCTATCGTATTAACATTATAATCAGATATAAATGTAATACGAAAACTTGGAGAAGGTAAAATATGAAGCTCTATTCCTTTTTGCTCATTAGAATAACTAACTACTTTATCTATTATTATTTCCTTTTTAAAACTCTTTTGTTTTTTTAAACCAACTTTTTTTAATAATTTGACGAAAGGTTCTGCGCTTCCATCCATAATTGGTGGTTCTTTTGAAGTAAGTTCAATTATGATATTATCAATACCTAATCCCACCACAGCAGATAAAACATGTTCTACAGTATGAATTCTATTATTATCTTTTGCGATCACTGTAGCTCTTGCGATATCAATTACGTTATCAATATTTGCTGGGATTAAAGGACTATTTTTAATATCAACTCGTTTAAAATTTATACCAGAATTTTCAGGGGCTGGTTTAAATGTAATCATTGATTTTAAACCTGTGTGAAGACCAATTCCCTCAGTTCCAATTTTTTCATTAATTGTATTTTGATAAAGTTTTTCTTCTGATTTATTTTTCATCTAATAATGATTCAATTTTACGAATTTTTTTATAAATTTCAGGTAATTTACTAATCAAAACATCTTGGCGTATTCGGTCATTATGTTTTCTTGCGGGAATACCAGATACGAAAGAACCACTTTTAACTGATTTAAAAATAGCTGATTTTGATGCAATTACAGTATTGTCACCAACTTCAACACGGTCAATGATACCCACTTGTCCAGCAATTGTTACATTATTACCTATTTTAGTACTTCCTGCAATAGCAACTGCTCCAGCAATCAAACAATTTTTTCCTATTATTACATTATGTGCTATCTGAATTAGATTATCCATTTTTGTTCCAGAACCAATAACTGTTGAATCAAATGTTGCTCTATCAATACAACAATTTGATCCAATCCAAACATCATCTTCAATAACAACATTCCCAATTTGTGGAATTTTAATATGATTTTTTTTTAATGTCGCCCAACCGAAACCATCAGCACCAATTACTGAACCAGCATCAATATGTACATTATTTCCAATTACAGAATCTGGATATATAGTTACATTAGGAGCTATAAATGTATCGCGACCAATTGTACAAAATTCCGAAATAATAGTTCCTGATTTGATTATTGTATTTTGTTTTATTTCAACATTTTTTTCAATTACAACATTAGGTTCAATATGAACATTCATTCCAATTTTAGCTGATTTATGTATAAAAGCTGATTCACTTACAGAATGAGAATGATCATTTTTTCTTTTCAAATTCTCAAGAACTTTTGCAAAGGCTATTTTAGGGCTATCGACCTTTATGAAATTCTTATTTAAATTATCATCATCAAAATCTTTAGAAATGATTACAGCAGAAGCTAAGGTATTATTTAAGTATTTAACATATTTTGGATTGTCTAAATAGGTAATACAATATTTCTGACCATTATCAATACTACATGCGCCTTTTACAACAAAATTGGGATCTCCTATAATTGATCCGTCAACTAAGATAGCTATATCTTTGAGTGTTAACATTGCCTATTCTGAATTACCACTATTTTTCAATTCTTTTAAAACCTGATCAGTTAAATCATGTGCTTCCAAAGCATAAACTATTGCACCTGATACAGCATCAAAAACATAATCATATCCTCTTTGTGCTGCAACAATTTTAATTGCAGCATCTACTTCTTCAAGTATTGGTGCTAAGAGCTGACTTTGTTTCCTAAAAATTTCGCCTTCAGGTCCAAATTTTTTCATTTGAAATTCTTGTATATTTCTTTCAATATTAATCAATTCATTTTCTTTTTCTTTACGTCTATTTTCACTCATTAATAAACGTTGTTTTTCAAAAACCTGTTTTAAACTATCCAGTTGAGATATCATTCCGTTATATTCTGCTTCCAACTTACGTTGCTCTTTTTCCAATTCAACTTGAATATCCCTTACATTCTCGAATTCAGACATTATTCTATTTGAATCAATGTATCCTAATTTCATTTCAGCAAATAAGAATACTGGAAATATCAACATTATTATTTTAATTTTTTTCATTTTTACCTCTTTATTGTAATTTTATTTAAAATGGCATCCCAAAAAGAATGTGATAATTCCATCCTTGGGGTAATTTGTTTTCATCATATATTGTATCATCAAAACCATATCCCATATCAAAACCTAAAAGACCAATCATTGGCATATATGTTCTAACACCTATCCCAGCTGATCTTTTCAAATCAAATGGATCAATTACATCAAAATTTGACCAAACATTTCCTAATTCACCAAAAATTAAAGCATAAACTGTAGGCGCTTCAGAAAATTGGTACCTTATTTCCATACTGTATTTAACTATAATATTACCACCTCTAGGCCTAACTGAACCATATGAAAAAGGGCCAACTGTATTATCTTGGTAGCCTCTTAACATTTCGCCATATGGTATACCACTACCTCCTAAAAAAAATTTTGTACTTGGAGGTATTATAGATCGTTCGTCTTTAGATACATGAATTTTTTTAATAACTCCTGTTTTAACTTTTTGGTACATAACTAATTTATCAATAATTGGATTAAACCAATTAAATTCAAATTCATGCTTATGATAATCTTCGTCTCCTCCTAAAATTGAGCCTGCTAGAGTAGATTTCCAAGCAAATTTAGAACCTATAATTGGATATTCAGGATGGTTTCTACTATCTCTTGTTATAATTTGAGTAAACGATCTACCTGATGTTTCAAAGTAGTTAGAAGTGTTATTACTTACTATTGAATTAGAAACATTTTCACCAAAATAATTCGTAAGATCTGATATAGTATCTGAAAAGTATCTACTTGTTGAAGTACTATACACCCAAGTTCCTTGAAAAAATCTGTCTGGCCATTTAAATTGTCTACCCCATCTTATAGAACCACTTAGACTATAAATATCAAAAGGTAAATAACTTTGTCCTCTTCCTCTTTCTGAGTAGCTTAAAGATAATCCGACTAAGTTTCTAGTATCAAATACACCCGGATCAATAAAACTAAATGACATGTTTTGATAATTTGAATTATTATTTTGATTAGAAGTTGTATAAGTTGGCTGATTAAAAGACGAACTAGCGTTCATACCTCGTTGGTAGCTGATAGATAAATTTTGGCCCCTTCCTCTAAAATTTGGGAATTCAAATGCACCTCCACCAGTAAATCCATAATAGCCATTATAACCCATAGAAAGTTGAGCTTGGCCAGTTTGTTTTTCCTCTAAATCAATGACTACATCTATATTTTTTTCATCTACAGGTTGCACATTAGGATAAACATTTTGAAAATAATTAAGCATCATTATATCTCTCAAAGCATCAATCAACTTGTTTTGTTTAAAAATTTCACCAGGATAGAAATGCAATCTTCTTCTAATTACATTTTCATGCGTTTTTGTATTACCACCAATTAATATTTTTCTAATACTGACAATATCATTTTCAATAACGTTAAAATTTATATCAAGGGAATCATTAGAATATGGAATTAATTCTGGTGTGATTTGGGAATAAAAATAACCTACATCTTTATAAATTGAATTTACATTTTCTGATAATGATAGATTGAATTTTTCTTTATCAAAAATATCTCCCTTTTTAAAATCAAATGCAATATCTAGATCATCATCACTAAAAACTTCGTTACCTTCCCAGCTGATATTTCTGACAAAATATTTTGGTCCCTCATAAAGATCAATATATATATCAATTCCATTTTGATTAACTTTAATTTCTGTATTTATTATTTCAAAATCATAAAATCCATTTTTATTATAAAATAATTTTAATATTTTTTGATCTTCTATTAACTTATCATAGTCATATTTTCCTCGCCAAGGTAAATACCATTTTTTTAATTTTGTATCTTTGAAATTTTTTAATAACTTTTTATTACTATATACCTTATTACCTTCAAAATATATATTTTTTATTTTTTTCTTTTTTCCTTCATTTATTTTAAATGTAAGAATTTCAGAAAATTCAACTTTTCCATCTGATCGCTGCGCTTCAATCTTCACACCGTGGTAATTTTTTTCTTTATATTCTTCTTCAATTATTTTTATAGAATTAAATATGATTTCTTCTGATAACAGTTGGCCTGAATTTAAATTTATTTTTTCAATTAAAGTATTTTCTTTTATTTTTTTATTTCCCTTGAAAATGATGGAATCTAAAATTTTTAATTCTTTAACGTCAATTAATAATTTAACTCCAGATATAGTTTCTTCTTCTACAAAAATCTGCACATCACTAAATCTTCCTAATTTCCAAAGATAATTAATTGATTTTTGAATATCATCAATAGTGATTTCTTTTTCTGGCCACAATCTTGCATTTCTGAGAATATCTTCATCTTCAATTCTTACATTTCCATTAACTCTTACATCTATGATTTTTATTTTATCTAAAGATTGAGTTTGAATAAACGATACAAGTTGGATAAATATTAAAAAAATTAATTTCATATTATGTAATTTGCTCACTGATTTTGCCAAATCTTCTTTCTCTGTTATTGAATTCAATTATTGAATCTATAAAATCACTCACCTTGAATTCCGGCCAACATTTTTTTGTAACATATAATTCAGAATATGCAATTTGCCACAACATAAAATTACTAATTCTAAATTCTCCACCCGTACGTATTAGTAAATCAGGTTCAAATTTATCATTTAGTATTTTTTTATTAATGTAATCTTCCGTTATAGCTTCAATATCAATTTTATCTTTTTTGTATTCATCAGCAATATCTTTACAAATTGATGCTATTTCTTGTCGACCACCATAATTTACTGCTAAATTTAAATTTAAACCTTCATTATGGGCTGTGACATTTATAGCATTTTTTAATGAATTTGAAACCTCATCTGGTAAAGCATCTATATCGCCAATTATCGTAAAACGAACGTTATTCTGATTCAAATTATCTACTTCTTTTTTTATTGTTGTAGATAATAATTTCATTAAAGCTGATATTTCTTTTTTTGGCCTTTTCCAGTTCTCTGAAGAAAAAGTATAAAGTGTTAGTTTTTTAATTCCAATCTGACCGCAAATTTCTGTTATTTTTTTTACTATTTTAACACCTTTTCTATGGCCATCAATTCTTAATAGTTGATTCTTTTTTGCCCATCTTCCGTTTCCATCCATTATTATTGCGATATGGCTAGGAAGAAGAATATTATTTTTTTCTATATAATTTTTGTAATTCAATTTTGATACATTTCTAAGTTGTGATGTTCAAAGTTTTCAAGAGTATCTACGCCATCAACATGATAATATTCAGCTGAACAAGAATAGCATACTCCCAAAAAATCGGTAAACTTATATAAAATAAAATCTAACAATGAAAAAACTCCTAAAAATATGTAGCTTAATGGACCATACTTGCTATAAAACCCTATTGCTAGACCACCACCTAAAATTATTATAAATAAACCAATTAATTGATTGAAATTTTTTCTTTTATAAAAATGAGTATTTTTACAAAAAATACACTCATTGTCATAGTTCCAATTTAAATCAATTGTTCCATATTTTTCTTCACAATTATTACATACTATTTCACATTTATCTTTAATATGAAATTGATTAAAATTCTGACATTTATCACATTCAAAATTAATTTTCATATTTAAAGAAAAATATTATTTTGTATCATAAAATATTTAAATACCATTTCACCAATAAGAATCATTACTAAATTTACATAAAGAAGACCTGTGGCGGATTGAATAGATTGAAGATTAATAGTTTTAATTGTTAATATGTTAATAATAATTGCTCCAACTATGCCAAATAATATTCCTACCCACAACATGATACCTTCAAAACTTTGCAAATAATTAAAAAAACTTATCTGCCCATGTAAACTAGAATCTACCTTTGTAAAAGTAATTATGATAATATTAAAAAATAGTCTAGAAAATAATAAATAATTTAAAAACAAAACCGAGTTTTTAATTAAACGAACAGGTAAATTAGGAATATTTAAATACCAATGACCTAAAATCATGGAAAACATAACACTGCTTAATGTTAAAATGCCCAGAATAGATGTTAAGATGTGAATAAATTCAAAAAGAGATGTTAAATTTAAATTATAAAAACTATTTATTAACAAACATAGACCTGATAATGATATCAATACTATTAACTTAATGGGATAATTTTTTTCCCAGTAATACCAAGTAATAATTGAAAAAAGTATAATTAATAAAAAATAACCTCCATTTAATCCATAAAATAAATCAAACTCTTTTGTTTTAAAAAAGTTAGCAAAAACATCAATAAGTAACCCAAAAGAACCTACAATGATTGATAAACCCAAATTAAAATGAAAGAAATTAACTTTGATATTTCTCTGGGGAGTTATTAAAAGAAATAAAGGGTAACTAAAACAAAAACCTAAGAACAAAATAATTGAAAGATTAATTATCAAAGGATTAAAGTTTATCTAAAAATGTATTGATTTGACTAAATTGATGTGATATTTTTGATTCTTCGTTCATTAATACAAATGGAGTCCCTTTGTCAGCCGATTCTGATAAAATAGGATATATAGGTATTTTTGCCAGTATCGGTACATTTAATTCTTGACTTAAAATTTCAGCTCCATTCCCTTTAAAAATTTTATATGATTTTTGAGTGTCTGGACAAATAAACTCTGTCATATTTTCTACAATACCTAAAACTGGAGTATTTACTTTTTTAAACATTTCTGCACCTTTTTGAACATCAATAATTGCAAGATCTTGCGGAGTTGTAACTATTATAGCACCTGTTAAAGCAATTTTTTGAACTAAAGTAAGCTGAATGTCACCAGTCCCAGGTGGCAGATCTAATATTAAATAATCTAAATCACCCCACAAAACATCATCAAAAAATTGACTAGTCATACGTGCAACCATTGGGCCTCTCCAAATAGCAGGAGAATTATTTCCACTTAAAAAACCAAATGACATTAACTTCATATTATATTTTTCTATTGGATAGATTTTACCATCCTCATTTACTTTTGGCTGAAAATCTACTCCAGTGATCATTGGTAGGCTGGGACCATAAATATCTAAGTCTAATATGCCAACTTTATTATTTTTTGATAAAGAGGCTGCAAGATTAATTGAAACTGTTGATTTGCCTACACCTCCTTTTGCACTAGCAACAGCAATAATTTTTTTGATTTTTTTAATATTTCCTGTTTGCTCGCTATCATCTTTAATGTTTGAATTTAAGATTTGAATTTTAACTTCATCTATATTTTCATTTTTTTCTAAAGTATTTTTTATAGAATCATGCAATTCTCTTATCTGACTTTTATTATCAGTTTTTACATCAATTGTAACTAATACCGTTCCTTTGTTAAAATTAATTTCTTTAATTATGCCAAACGATACAATATCTCTACTAAAGCCTGGATAGTTTATTGTTTTTAATATTTCTAATATTTTTTGATTTTCCATTGAATTATTACTCAAATTTACATTTATAAAATTAATCTATTAACGAACCGATACACAAAATAAAAATTAATAAAATTATTTAATATATAGTAAGTGTGCTAATATTTTTTTTACATTATATTTGTAGTTTAGTTTTGTGAAAAAGAGCTTTTAAATAATTTTTAATTTACATTTTATATATTTTTTTTAATAAAAACTTGTTTTTTTTTACCCAACTAGTATTCCTCTTTTTACACTACTTCTCTACAATAAATAAATAAAATCATTTTAGTATAAATTACTTTCTTTATGTTAAAATGAACTCATGAGAGGTATGACATGGAA
>MDTE01002772.1_pt1 | contig 12734 bp, 6 predicted proteins | sample 811231 | NCBI WGS metagenome assembly MDTE01 (sample SAMN05326651, study PRJNA326480) | marine metagenome | isolation source: seawater | place: Indian Ocean: Red Sea | collected 2010
TATTCAAATTGTTGCTTTCTTTTAGTTGAGCACCGGAGTTATCAATACAGGAAACAAGAAAAAATAGAGAGAATAACGAAATGAATATTTTTGTTGAGTGAGTTTTCAATGGCATAGTTTATTGTTTATTTTTATAAACTTATAATTATGTAATGATGTATTTTATAAATATTTAACCAAAAAATGATACGACAAATTCAAACTGTTATTACAAACACTTATCTAATAATGAGATGGTATATAATCGGTACTCGATAATGTAAATTCAGATTCTTTTTTGGGGGTATTCCATTTTGAGGATCTATCGAGAGGATGTAATGTTGGCTTAATTAACGGCATCTTGTACTGGATAAGAATATCATTTTGATTGATCATCCAATCCCGTAATACTGCCGATAACTTTTTCTTTTTGGCCAATAAGCTTTCATCCTTGGCTAGATTTACGTGTTCGTAGGGATCTACTTCTAAATCGTAGAGCTCTTCAAATGGCACGTCGGAAAATTGATTAGCTCCCCGCTCGATAAAATAATTGATATGGTTGTTCGGCCCAAGATTATCTTGGACCAATTCTTTGGAATTGAAATTGACAACATATTTATATCGCTTATCACGAACGGACCTGGAAGGGAAAACATAACATTTTTGTATGTTTTGACGCGTTGCAATTCCAAAAATATAATCGCGAAAAGAAATATTTGTGTTTGACAAAATAGGCACTAGACTTTTTCCATCAAGATTCTCAATTTTTTCACCGCCAGAAATTTCAATTATCGTAGGTAGAATGTCGACAATGGAAACAAGTTTATGATTTGTAGTGTTTGGTGGAATAACGTTAGGCCATCGAAATACCATTGGTATTTTAAGCCCTGTTTCTCGAACACTCCATTTTCCTTTCAACCCATGATCTGAAATGTAAATGAAAACAGACTCGTCCATATCTGATACAGTTTCAAGCATATTTAAAACTCTGCCCAATTGATCATTGTCTTCCTCGATATTTTGATAATACCCTGCTTTGTGATTTCCAATTTTTGATGAAATTGTTTTTGATGACGGGTCATAATCTAAAGGTTTATTGTTGTAATCACTTGATTTTGGGTATGGTCCATGTGGGAGGTCAGAAGAAAAAATAATGCATAAAGGTTTTGACGTACTGGTAATATAATCTTCAACTTTATTTAAAGGAATAAGTCTGTCGCTGTTTGTGGAGAAATAGCGCGTCCAATTAAAAACAGAGTTTGGCTGGATATGTCCTTTACCAGCAAGAACGACATCATAGCCCAATTCAGTCATATAATCGTTAATGTCTTTTACATTTCTTACAGGGAGATGGTTTGCAAAACATCCATTTTTCATGGGGAAAAGCCCAGTAAACAACTGAGATCTGCTCGGAGCGCATATAGCCTGTGTGGTATAAGCATTAGAGAAACTCAAGCCCTCATTAACCAAACGATCAAAATTTGTTGTTTTTACTTGTGTATTGCCAAATGTAACATAGTCCCAACTATTTTGATCGTCAGCTATATAAATAAAAATATTTGGTTTCGATTGTGAAGTGTATTGACCAAAGCTATCTAAAGCAAGAGAAAACAGTAAAAAAAATACAATAAATTGATCTCTAATATGGCAATTCATCTCAAAATATTTTTATGATAAATTAAACATAGTAATATTTATTCATTACTTTAATATAATTAGTATTTTTATTTCATTAATTGTTAAAAAAATAGTAGTACTATCCATATTTTGAATTAATTTTTATAGTTTGATTTTAACGTTTAGATTTTTTTCGTTTGCCTTGATTACACTATTTTTTACCGAATTAAGTGGGCAAGAGCACTCTTATTTATTTGTAAGAACAAATCCAGATATTGGTAATCGTGCTATAACTTGCATGACAACTGATTCAAACAATCATATGTGGATTGGCACTTATGGCGGTGGACTAAAGCGATATGATGGACTTAATGTTGAAACTTACAACCATGACCCGTTTTCTAAATCTTCAATTTCGAGCTCTACAGTTTTTGATTTGATATTTAATAAAAATAAAGGCCTTTGGATAGCGACTCAAAATGGCATTAACCACTTTAATCCCAACACCAAATCTTTTTCTTTATTCAAACCCATTTCAGAAACCATTTCTGTTCACGCCCTATGTGAAATAGATAAGGATCTTTTGGTAATAGGAACCCATCAAAAAGGAATTTACTTTTTTAATACTACCGACAAAACATTTGATAAAATTAGTATTCCAGAGTCAATTGAAGAGAACGGACTACTTATTAACGACATTGTTGTTGATCAATTGAGTCGAATATGGGTTGGGTCAAATTATGGTGTTTTTATAATTGATAAAAATACCAGAGTACTTTCTAGAGTTTCTATTAGGGATTTAAAAACTAAAAACCCAAATAACACAGATGTCTTAAGTCTTGAAAACGATCATTTTGGAAATATTTGGATTGGAACAGCCGAGGATGGTCTTTTCAAAATCCTTCCCGATGGGGTCAATAGTTTTGGGGTAGAACACTATCAAATTTCAAACAAAAGGATTTTTTCAATTAAGGAATATGATAATAGGTATATGTTATTGGGCTCTGAAAACGACGGTTTTTTTGTGATTTCGTATGATGGTAAACTGTTAAAAAGATATCTTAAAGAAAAGGAGAGTCAATTTGGCATTCATTCAAATTCAATATGGTCTATTCACAGTGATTCGACTAATCGTATTTGGCTGGGTTTTTACGATCAAGGTCTAGTCAAATTCGACCCTATTCATTTTAAGTTTAAATTTTTACAGAATAATTCTCAGAGTAAAACCCAACCATTTCCGATATCAGTTTCTTCAATCATTAAAGACAATAATGATCGAATTTGGTTTAGTTCCGTTGACAATGGTGTATATGTCTATGACTCATTTCAAAACGAATATACTCATCTAAATGATTCGAAAAATAAGATTGCAAATGGTTTAAATAGTCTTGATATAACCAGTTTATTTATTGATAGCCAGCAAAATATTTGGGTTGCATCATGGTACGATGGGCTATATTTTTTAAGAAATGGTACAAAGAATTTTATAAATATTAATACAAATTCTACACCTCATAAGTTAATATCAAACAGGGTCGTTAGCTTTTCAGAGGATACAAAGGGCATTATTTGGATTGGCACTTTTGAAGGAGGGCTGTATTCATTTGATATCAATACTGATAAATTAATTCATTACGATGATCAACAATTTATAGATTTTGAGCTTGAAAAAGGGAATATAAGAAAGGTTACTACAGATTCTTACGACAACGTGTGGTTGGGAACACGCAAAGGTCTTTTTAGATATAACCCAAAAACAAAAGTGATTACTTCAATCAATGAAAAAATTAAAAAAGCAATCAACAACTTTAGTGTAAATTTTATTGTTTTTTCCATCTATGAGGACACGAATAAAACTATATGGATTGGAACAGACGGTTATGGTTTATTTAGTTATTCTCCAAATGAAGACATAATCACTTGGCTGGGAGAGGGAAAAGAAATTAGAAATATGTCCATTAATGCTATCACACAAACCTATGATGGATCATTTTGGTTAGGCACAGATAATGGTTTAATACGATATGATATTGATACAGATGATTATAGGATCTATGATAGAAGTGATGGGCTTTTGAACAACACTGTGAATAAAAGCTCATTTCACAATGAACAAAGCACACTTTATTTTGGAACAATTGGGGGAATTAATTTCTTTAACCCTATAGATATTCCCAAAAATGAAAGTTTACCGAAGGTTACATTTCAAAAACTTAAGATTTCAAATAATGAAGTAGGTGTCTCGAAGAATTCTCCTCTCAAAAAAGCACTCAATGAATTAGACACCTTAATCCTGAAACACAATCAATCATCATTCTCAATCGACTATATGGGGGTTAGTCATACCAGATCTGAAAAAAACAGCTATGCCTATATGCTTGATGGTTTGGATGAAGATTGGAACTATGTTAGTCAACAACGATCTGCGAATTATACTAACATCAAGCCCGGAGACTATATCTTTAGGCTTAAAGCTGCCAATAATGATGGCTATTGGACCAATGAACCAAAAACAATTTTTATAAAAGTACTCTCACCTTGGTGGCTCCGTTGGTGGGCAAAGATTTTATATGTATTAATTTTTATTTCGCTAGTATATTACATCTATAGATTAATTATCCTCAGAATTTCTGAAAAAAGAAAGGCAGAGCTTGAACGAGGTCAGCGGAAACAAAATGAAGAATTGAATACTAAGAAAATTCAATTCTTTACCAATATATCGCATGAATTTAGAACTCCTTTAACACTAATTTTGAACCCCTTAGAGTCTTTAATCAAAGATAAACACATTACAAATCTTCCAAGCGAAATTGTTGATAAGCATAAAATCATACATCGAAACACAAAGAGATTAAAGCGTCTTATTGATGAACTCATGGATTTTAGAAAAATGGAGTTTAGTGAACTAAAAGTTAAAATTCAAAAGGTTGATTTGGTGAAAATCATGAAAAATATTACCTCTAACTTTATTGAAGAAGCTAATTTTCGAAACATTGATTTTCAAATTGATTTTGAAAAGTCATTACCAAAACAGATAATGGTTGACACATCAATGTTTGACAAAATTCTTTTTAATTTATTGTCAAATGCTTTTAAGGCAACAAGCGAAAATGGAAAAATAACAGTCAAAGTGTCACATCACAAACAAGGGCTAGTGTTCCCATTAATTGATGAGAATAATGCGCAAAGTGGATTCGAATTTGACATTACAGACACAGGTATAGGTATCAACAAAAAAAACCTAAAAAATATTTTCGATCGTTTTTATCAGGGTGAAGAAAATAATGAACTGTATTACGGAGGAACTGGGATCGGCTTAGAAGTTGTCAAAAAATTTGTCGATTATCACAAGGGTAAAATTGAAGTGAAAAGTGAACAGGGTGTTGGAACATCTTTTAAAGTATTTCTACCTGATACTAAAATTCAATTTTATGAAGATGAACAGCTTGTTAACGGTAAAAAATTATCACAATTACAATCGAAAAATTTGATCGGCTCTGCTGAAGAACAACCTTTTGTAAACACAAAACTTTCTGAACGCAACACAGTATTAATCGTTGAAGACAATATGGAATTGCGCGAGTATCTGAAATTTGAATTAAAAAGCTTGTACAAAGTTCTTGAAGCGACTAATGGAAAAAATGGTTTAGAAATAGCTAGGAAAAACAAACCAGATATCATTGTTGCCGATGTCATGATGCCAGAAATGGATGGCTTCCAAATGACAAGATTATTGAAATCCGAAAAATCTACAATGAATATTCCTATCGTTATGCTGACCGCAAAAGTTGGAGAGAGTGATAGAATACATGGAATCGATTCAGGGGCTGATATTTATCTTAAAAAACCATTTAGTATTGATCTTTTGAAGACCCATTTACTACAACTTATTAAGTCAAAAGAAAGATTTTATCAGACCTATTTTAATAGTCTGGACTTGGAAATAAATGCGACAGGGGGTAACAAAAAAATTCTTGCAGATGTCATTCATATCATAAACGAAAACCTATCGAAAGAGGATTTATGTGTTCAAGATATTGCTGATGAACTTGCTCTTAGCCGAAGTAAATTGTATCGGAAAATTAAAGAATTGACTGGAAAATCTGCAAATGAAATGATTCGTAAGATGAGGTTGGAAAAGTCAAAAGAACTTTTAGAAATAACTGAGATGACCATTGGAGAAATATGCTACAAGGTTGGTTTTTCATCACCATCCTATTATACCAAAAGATTTAAAGAATATACAGGGCTGATACCGAAAGAATATAGATTAGTAAACAAGGAGAAAAAAGAATTATTAATTGAAAATGAATAAAAAGTGTCTTAAAGAAATGAATGGGTATTTTTTAACATTCATCTTCTTAATGATTTTTATACCACCCTCTTTACACGCACAAAATACTATTCCTGTTTCAGGTAAGGTGATTGACGATACTGGCTATGAAATTCCCTTTGCAGCGATTGGCATTGTGTCTAAAAATATCGGAACCACCTCCACAGAGGATGGAACTTTTTATTTTCAAATTTCAAAAGCTGAATTGAAAGACACATTGAGTATTTCATCGCTTGGTTTTTATACCTACACATTACCCATATCAGAAATCGTGAAAAATGAAAGAATGGTTATTGTTCTGGAAGAAAAGACAACATCGTTGAATGAAGTTGTTGTAAATTCAAGCTCATTTTATGTTCGGAAGGCCTTAAAAAAATTGAAAGAAAACACCCTGAACAAAAACCATGAGTTGAATTTGCTTTATAGACGTTGGTCTGTAGAGGATAATACTTGCAGGTTTTTAATCGAACAAAACATAAAAGCGATTGATCGAGGGCCAAGCTCATATCTAAATAAATTTTCGATTGAAAACACAAGAACATCAGCAGATTATAGATTTGTTAAAAATGAGCAAAAATTACATGCCTTAAAATATATGGAATACAACAATCCTTTACGTAAAGGAATAAATGTAAAATCCTATAAATGGGAAACGATTGGGGACAGCACATACGATGACGAGGATGTAATCATTGTTCAAGGGGTAATTGATGGACAGGAAACGATTACGCTATATATTGGGTTAAACAGTTCTAAAATTTTTAGGCTAGAAATGGAGAAAAAACCTCAAGTTGGCAAATCATTAACTGCCACCTACATATACAAAAACAATAAAGCTGATAAACTTTACCTCAGCTATCACCAAAGAGAATGGAAAGGTGCATCAAAGCTTACCGAAAACATAAGACGAGCAATGATAAGTGCATCAAAAACAGCTCCTGTTTACATTCCGATTGCTTATCGACATGAAGTTTATGTCCTTGATTTGATTGAAAATAAATCTTTGTTTCAGACCGGAGAGAGTGTTTCGAATTTGGATATGTCAAATTATGCGTCAAATTATGATGAAGAATTTTGGAAATCTTTGAGTCTGCCACCAGAGACAAAATTTTATCGCAAAAATATAGAGGAGCTTGAGGGGATTTATGGAGTTTCCTTGGAAGACCAGTTCAAGTATGCTAACCCTATAAATTAAAACTTACTACTGAAGTTTAATTTTGATAACTCCTTTATATTCTTTTTTATGATCAAAAGAAAATTTATAGAGTTTGTTTTTAACTGTAATGGTTCCATCGTATTGACCAAAAAAACCAGTAAAATGAAACTCTTCATTTAAGTTTATATCTTTTTCAATATTTGTAGTCCAAGTTTCTTTAATCAAGGTTTTAAGGGTGTAAAATGCTTTTTTAGGTTGCAATTCTTGATCCAAAATACCACCTGCATGCCCTCGCCAAGCATTTCGATCTGCCAAATTCCACATTGTTACAGAACTCACACTTGGTTGACTAAATAAAAGGGTGTACAAGTCTTTAATGTATGCAGCTTGATAGTTTTCTCTTTCTTCCAGGCTTGGCAATGTCAGTTGTTCACCTTTCATTCTAGACTCTTCTCTTTTTTTCAAAAAAACTTGATGATCTTTCCAATCCTTAAAAAGCTTAGAACTCGTAACAGTAACTTCTGTAAATTGGATGTCTTTGCCAAGAGAGTCAAATGAATGTATTAGGTCTATGAGTTCCTGCTCATCAAGTACGTTGTCCTGAGTTTGCATATGCGCTTGCATTCCAATCGCCTGAAAACCAACTCCTTTCTTAATAAAAAATTCATTCAACTTAAAAAATTCAGGGTCTTTGGGGTGATAATGGTTATTGGTATATACCTTAGATGAATCGACTTTGTTCACAAAATTGTATAATTCGAGCATTGCAGGGTAAATCCCACCCTTGTGTTTTATCCATCGAGTGACACCACTTGGTGTAACATGATCCTTGAAAGGTGCAACAGCCTCATTGTATACATCCCAATATTTAATTTCTGGGTATGAAAGGATCAAGTCTTTAATTCGCTTATATATAATTTTTTCCAGCTCCTCAGGGTTATTGTTGTTGATGACCCATTTTGGAAGTGATTCATGCCAAAGTAAGGGGTGACCTTTAATTTTCATTTTATTCCGAACTGCCCAAGATATTTTATCATCCATCCTTTTATTGAAACCACTAAGACCTCTTTTTTCATCTCTGGCACCCCAATAAAATCCTAATGTAACGAAATTAAATACCTCTGAAACTCTTTGCCTGTATATGTCTTGATATGCTGTTCCTTCAAAGGGTCCTTCTTGAGTCATTGAAACGCCAAAGTTAAATGCATGATTTGCTAAATCTATGTCCAATTTAGCAGATTCACTGCTGCTGAAGTTGTCCAATACAAAAAGGAGCTTAGCCTTACCCTTTCGATATGTATCAATACGCTCATTAGCACCTTCCAATTTCCATGGAACATGCACGTCATACTGTTGAGATTTTACAACAAAGCAAATCAAAAATATTACAATAAATAGTCGAGCTTTATTCATCAATTCGTGTTTGTTTTGACACAAAACTATCAAAAGCTTAGTTGTTGAAGTAAAAGTAATTCGTCATATTTTGTAATGAAATGTAATTTTAGTCAAGTGAGCTAAAAAAATCCCAAACATCATTCCATAGCGATGAATAGTCCCTAGCAATATTATGTCCAGCTCCCTTAACAACCAGGTATTTTATAAGAATGTTATCATCACAATCAGAATATGTATGTAAAATTGTATGTTCTGTTTCTTCAACAGCTACGTTGTGATTACAATTAAAATGTGTAGCCCACTTCTTTGCACTATCAGAGGCGCTCATAAACGGATGCCCAAGTTTCAATCCTCCGTCAATTGGAATTAATAAATCTTGATCGCCATTTACCTGAAAAATTGACAAAGGAATTGCGTTTGACTTTATTTCTGTTCGTTCGGTCAATTGTGATGCGACTGGTGCGATTGCTTTCAATCTTTTATTGAATCCACCCAGTACATTCACCATCCCTGAGCCATTGGAATTCCCCACTGCAAAAATCTTGTTCTCATCTACATTTGAATAGGATAGTAAAGTGTCTATGATATTGGATATAAAAACAGCATCATTTGCATTGGAGGGTTCTTGTCCTAAATTCCATGAGTTGTGATGTCCTTGCGGGTAAACACCAATAAAAGCACCCGAATTTGTGAATTCAGAAAGGGGCTGTACCCAATTTGTGTTTGAGCCCCCTCTGCCATGGAGAGCAATGACAATGGGATATGATTTAAGATGATCAATTTCTGCAGAAGTTTCAATAATTACAGGACGGCTAATCATATTGCCATCAATTTGTTGCTCGAATAAAATTGTTTTTGATGTGAGAATTTTACCTTCCAGTGATTGGGAGTTGATTTCAGATTGTTTGCATGATAATACACTGAACAACAAAATGACGTACAATAGTTTTACATTCATTTTTTCACAGATGTATATTCAACCCGATCAAAGTCAGCATATCCAGTGCTCATTTGCCCATTGCTCGTCGTATACAAACCAATATGTGCACCGGTATATCCATGACTCAACAAATGATCTGCAGGAGTTTCTGCAAACAATTGGAAATCGTCATTTTTTTGAGCATAATAAAATCGATAATTATTTTGATATGATTCTACTTTTAACTGAACTGGTAATGTACATTTATGGTCAATTAATTTTGAGGCAATACTTGTTTCTACATTATTCATAAGTTTTAGCTCAAGAAAAATATCTTCATTGAACTTCTTTATCGTAAGGCTCAAAAAATTATTGTCTTTTTGTACGATAGCAATGCCTGACTCGTCGCTGTTGATTGAGGGAGAAAAAGTCATTTTCGTTTCAAAACTGAAATCACTTTCAGTTTGTTTGATTCCAATAAAATTTGCCCGTTTTCTCTCTTGCAATTTATTAGGATTGGTGTAAATTCTTAAGGAACCAGGATTGCTTACCAAATCAAACATATTTTTCATTGGTACTCGTCTGTGGTTCCATGCAAGACCCAAATTAGTTTCATTGAAGTCATCAACAAAAAAATACTCTTTGTTTTGGATGGTTTCACTAAAAATAACCGGATTATTTTTCAAAATCCTTCCAGACTGAGGAGCAATTACAGGCCATACTATTTTTCTTTCTTTCCAATCATAGGGCTCTCTTTCCCAAGAAACAGGTGCGATAAAAGTTTCTCTTCCCATATTTGACTTACGCTTCACATCTCCTCGAACTCCTAGCATCACAATATACCATCTACCATCCTCAAGCTCAACCAAATCGCCATGCCCAGTACTATGTACCCAGTTGTCATAGGATAAATGCCTAGAACTAAAAATAGGATTACGCTCATTTGATGTATAAGGTCCTGTAATTTTATCACTCACAGCCACCATGATCGAGTGATTAAAAGAAGTACCTCCTTCCGCGATTAATAAATAATAGTTGCCATCTTTTTTATATATGTGAGGTCCCTCTGCCCAAACTCCTCCACATGCACCCCTCCAAACATAAAAACGTTGACCGATAAGTTGAAAATTTATTGGATCTAACTCTTGCATCCATATTTCTGTTTCACCAGAAAAAGATGGATCAGATGGTTGATGATTGCCTGCATACCAAACCGTGCCATTATCATCAAAAAAGATATCAGGGTCTATGCCTGGTGCACCTTTTATGACAATTGGATTTGACCATGGCCCCTCAGGATTTGAGGATGTAATGATAAAGTTGGTAGCAGTAGCTCGTTGTTTTATTTCATCGTAATAAACATTGGTTGTTGTGATATAATATATTCCATTATGAAAACGGATGGTTGGCGCGTGTATCCCTCCATTCGACTGCACATCAATCAAATTTATTTGCCCTGAAACTTGTTCTAATCGATTTAAGCCATGACCTACCAATTCCCAGTTCACTAGATCTTTGCTTTTGTGTATCGGTAATGCAGGAAAATACTCAAATGATGAGTTGACCATAAAAAATTCATCCCCAACCCTGCATATCGATGGATCGGGATACCCCCCCGCTAAAATTGGATTTTTGAAAGTTTGCGCATGTAAAGAGCCAATAGCAACAATTAAAATGATTTTTTGCCAGTATGAATAAAAGTTGTTATTGAATGAATTTAATGTACTATTCAATGATAAATTTTAGCCCTAATATAGAAAAATGAAATTTTTAAGTGCATTCATTTCGATTAGCCTGTGTACAATGAGTTCATTTGCGCAAGAGCTACCTATACAAAATGGTGAACTTGAGCAAATATCTGAGAATGAATTTACCTTCTGGACAAATCAATCTATTCACGGGTCAAATGCAGTTTTTGATGTGGTTGATAATAACGAATTGTTTGGGAGTACTAAAGCGTTACGAGCTCAGGTGACTGCTTTAGGTGATTATCAATACAGTGTACAAACAAAGTCTGACCACCAGTTTTCGGTGGGTACGAATCAAAAAGTAACCATTTCCTTCTTCGCCAAGGCCACCTATGATCATGAAGTGCCATTTCTGAAATTGTGTCTTAGTGATTCATCAGTGGGGAGTTCAGTCTTTAAGCAAGCTATTTTTGAACTTACACAAAACTGGAAACAATATTCATATACTTTTACATCGAGTGTAACTGTCCCGAGTTACCAAATAAGTTTTCGCTATTTAAATGCAAATTCAACTTATTATTTAGATGAAATTAATGCAATGCCGGGAAATGCGATTTCGATTAATGTCAATGAGCGTTTTCAAACGATTCAAGGTTTTGGAGGGGGAATAAAACGAAGAACTGACTACTTGAATGATTTATCACAAACAAAAAGAGATATCGTTGAAGATTTGATTTACAAAGATTTAAAAATCAATATGCTACGATTTTTTATTCATCACTCCATTGAAAACAACCAAAATGACAATGATGATCCAAACTCCATTAATCTATCAAATACCTCTTGGAATTACTATAATGGTGAACCATTCAAAGTTGGAGAAACTATTCAAAGAGCCATTTCAAAAAGCGAAGTTGGGATGGATCATTTGATAGGGAATTGCAACAGCGCACCTGGTTGGATGAAAGTAAATGGATCTCATAAAAGAAGCTCAGAGGAAGAGGATGTATCACTCAACACACTAGAAGCAGGTATGGAGCAGGAGTTCTCAGAATATATAGAGATTTTTATCGAGGGACTAAAACAATATTTTGGTATTGATGTAACTGAGGTGTCTATCACAAATGAACCTGATTTTCTAAACACCTATGAGTCTATGAATCTCACACCTAGTGTTTTGGTGAATGTTATTCCAGTTCTAAGAAGTCGCCTAAACGCTTCTTCATTTTCTTCAGTCGATATTATAAGTCCTGAAGCAGCAAGAGTGAGCCCAGGAGTTAGTGATAAATTAACAGCTGTAAATTCGGCTGTAAGCTACATACAAAATATGTTTCAAGACTCGGCGACAAAAAGCGCAGTCGATGTTATTGCTACACACACCTATTACGACTCGGGACATGATGCGAACTGGTCATCCTTAGCGACCGCCGCTGATGGAAAGCCAGTGTGGGTGACCGAATCTGCAAACTTGAAAAGTTTAGATTTTAGTATGGACGATGCATCTGATTATATACAATGGATAACAAGAGGATTCAATGAAGGTGGTATGACTGCTTATATGGTTCATTTACTTTTTGATAAGCATATTTATGCCACGCCAGAGGTGGGTGATAAAGAAGGTTCCTCTGGATTGGTGGTTTGGGACGA
>MDTE01057688.1_pt1 | contig 12733 bp, 10 predicted proteins | sample 811231 | NCBI WGS metagenome assembly MDTE01 (sample SAMN05326651, study PRJNA326480) | marine metagenome | isolation source: seawater | place: Indian Ocean: Red Sea | collected 2010
ATCCAAAAAACTTTCCCCTTTCAGATTTTAATGTAGATTGGTTTAAAAATTCAGCCCAGATTGGTACAATAATTCCAATTGCAAAAGCATATAGTAAAAAGTAAATAAAATATATTTTCCATGCTGACTTTATTATTACCGGGTCAATAAATGAGAACGTTAAACCCATTAAAAACGAGACAGTAATTATAAGTAGATGTACTTTTAAAACTGCCCCCTTAATATTTTGAATATTTCTTCCAAATACCGCAATAAATAAAGTTGGTAAAGCGATTAGTATAGCGAAGAACCCAGCAGTAGAAACAACAATGCTTTCAGGTGCTCCAAGCTCTCTTAAAAATAGTGGTGATATGGCATAGACCGTGTGAAATGCCACTCCAAAACCCCAAAAAAACTCGTGAGCTAGATTATATTTTAAATTATGCTTGTGATCATGAAGGCAAAATTCATTCATTTATTTTTTCCTTACTTAGAAAAAACATTGATCCAAGTAATAAACTAGCCCCAATAAATTGAGATATGGTTAAAAATCTTCCACGAATAATCCAGTCAAGGAATACAGCTGATAAAGGCCAAGTAAGTTCATATAATGAAGTGTGAGATGCGGGTAAGTATTTTAAACCATAATAATAAATAAATAATGCTAGAGAGCCACTAGACAAAACTATAAGAAGTAAACTACGCCATTGATAATATGAAATATTTATTTCTATCGTTGATTTATTTGTATAAGTATAGATAATAAGTGCGACTAATGATGTAATTGTTAGTCTTAATGCGGTAACTGTAGGAAAAGCGAGTTTTTTTAATGCATGTTTTCCAAGGACTGTTGAACTTCCCCAGCTAAATGCCGCTAGTGTTGCTAGTAATGCTGCAATAGTTGTTTTATCATTCCATTCACTAATTGGAGTTGTCCCAAATGTAACAAAATAACCGCCAATCATTGCAATACAAGATAATAAAATGAATTTTTTAGATAGTTTTTCTTTTAAAATTATTGCAGCTAATGATATAGCAAATAATGGTTGAAGTTTTTGCAGGAGAACTACAACTGATAGATCAATGTAATTAATATAACTCAAAGCTTTTGTGTAAAAAAACGTTCCCAATAAACCACCACAAATAGACACCCAAATTATTGATACCCAGTCTCGTTGATTTAATGATTTTATATCTTTCCATGCATTAACTATTAATGGACAAAGGAGAATTGCTCCAATCGCATGCTCTAATGCTACAATGAGCATAGATGGTAAAGCGTATAGTTCTTGCCGAAGTAATCCATCTAAGCTCCACAGTATTGCTGCAATTATTATGGCGATTGGAGGTAATATTTTTTTCATAAAATTATTTTTAGATTAAAATTTATAAGATATTTTTTTGAATAATTAATTTTAAAATTATTCGTATATAATTTTCTCAAGGATTATGCTTGTCCGCTTATACCTTGAGTGGCTCCAATATTGATCCCTAAAGATCCAGCAGCTTGTTTCCACATTTCCTCAGGGTTAATTTTAAAAATAAAATCCTCGGTAGTCGATTGGATTAACCAATCACCATTTTCAATCTCTTTTTCTAATTGTCCAGCTGACCAACCAGAATGTCCTAAAATTAATTTAAAAGGTGTATCTGGTTTATTTTTTAGTTCATTTAATACGTCTTTTTGAGATGTGATTGAGAAATTGTCTGAAATATTGATTGTGCCTTTTGTTTCATAGTCTTTATTGTGAAGAACAATACCACGTTCAAGTAAAACTGGCCCTCCAAAAAATATTTTATTTTTTAGTACATTGACTTCATCATTACCAATAGAAAGCTTATCAAAAATTTTTAAGATATCATTTGGTTTGAATTGTTTATTTATAATAAGGCCTATCCCACCTTCAGTGTTATGTTCACAAATATAGATAACTGATTTTGAAAAATATGGATCTATCATATGAGGCATTGATATTAGGATTTTATTTTTTAAAGAACTCATACATCACAACCTACTTATTCTTTTAATAGCTTCCAAGTAAATGGATTATAAAATTACATATAAAAATAGTAATTGGTTTTTGGGCTAGTGAATCAATCATTTGTAAATTCAATGATATTCAAAATGTTAATTATTCTGTATAAAAATATATGTCATTTATTAAAGATAAAATAATTGTAAGAGGGGCTCGACAGCATAATTTAAAAAATATAAATGTTGAAATACCAAGGGATAAATTAGTTGTTATAACAGGACTGTCAGGTTCTGGAAAATCATCTTTAGCTTTTGACACTATTTATGCAGAAGGGCAACGACGATATGTTGAGTCTCTTTCATCATATGCAAGACAATTTTTAGGTTTAATGGAAAAACCCAATATGGATTCTATTGAAGGCTTATCCCCGGCTATTTCAATTGAGCAAAAAGCGACAGCCCGGAATCCTCGTTCAACAGTTGGTACAGTTACAGAAATTCATGATTATCTTCGTTTATTATATGCTCACATAGGAAGACCTCATTGTTGGCAATGTAGTAAACCAATTCAGAAGCAAACTGTGCAACAAATTGTAGATACTATTAAGAAATTAAAACCAAATACAAAAATTCATATATTGGCTCCAATTATTCGAGGAAGAAAAGGAGCACACAAAGGCGTCTTAGAGCAAATAAAAAAAGATGGATTTCTCCGAGTAAGAATTGATGGAGAAGTTCAGAGTTTAAATAATACAATTACACTTAATAAAAATAAAAAACATACAATTGAAGTAGTGGTAGATAGGATTATTTTGAAAAAAGCCGTTTATGAAAGACTAACTGAATCAGTTGAATTGGCTTTGAAAATTGGATCTGGTCTTGTTTATATCAATGAACTGCCTAACAATCTTCACTTGTTTTCTGAACATTTTTCCTGCCCAGATTGTGAGTTATCAATGGAGGAATTATCTCCAAGGATGTTCTCATTTAATTCACCTTACGGTGCATGTAAAAAATGTGATGGCCTTGGCTCTCATATGGAAGTAGATCCGAATCTTATAATACCTGATAAGTATAAAAGTATTATTCAGGGAGCTATAGTCCCATTAGGACAACAACCAAGAGGAAATTGGTATGGTGGTATGCTTAAGAGCTTATCAAGCCATTTTAACTTTAATTTTACGACGCCATGGATCAAACTTGACCCGGATATCCGTCATCTATTGTTATATGGAACAGGAAAACAAAAGATTAAAATGAAATATAGTTCTGATAGATGGAGTGGGACATATACAGGTGGATGGGAAGGTGCAATACCTAACCTGATGCGTCGTTATACCCAAACAAAATCTTCTGGGGTACGAGAATGGATAGAACAATTTATGAGCATGCGCCCGTGCCCTGATTGTAACGGTTCACGATTAAAAAAAGAGAGTTTAGGTGTTAAGATAAATAAGAAAAATATTGGAGAGATATCATCTTTGCCTATTATTGAATTATGTACATTTTTTAAAAATATTAGACTTACAAAAGTAGAACATAATATTGGTGATCAAATTTTACGTGAAATTAATCAGCGAATATCTTTTCTTATTAATGTTGGTTTAAGTTATTTAACACTTGATCGATCTGCAACAACTTTATCTGGAGGGGAATCGCAGAGGATTCGTCTTGCAACACAAATTGGCTCCCAATTAATGGGTGTTTTATATATACTTGATGAGCCATCTATAGGGCTACACCCCATTGATAATCACAGATTAATAGATACTTTAAAATCATTGAGGGATATAGGAAATTCTATTTTAGTTGTAGAACATGATCAAGAAACTATAGAAGCGGCAGATTTTGTTATTGATCTTGGCCCCGGAGCTGGGAAACATGGAGGAGAAATAACATTTTGCGGTTCACCTACAAAAATGATACATTCAAAAAATTCTCTGACAGGACAATATATTTCAGGTAATATAAAAATCGATATTCCTAAAGTTAGAAGAGATAAAACAGGATCTTCTCTTTTTTTAAAAGGAGCCTGTGGAAATAATTTGAAATCGATAGATGTAGATATTCCTTTGGGTTGTTTTATTGCAGTTACAGGAGTATCGGGCAGTGGGAAGAGCACATTAATAAATGAAACACTTTTTCCAATATTATCAAAAGAATTAAATCATGCCAATTCATATCCATTGCAATATGAATTTATTAAAGGAGTTCAATTTTTAGATAAAGTTGTAAATATTGATCAAAAACCAATAGGGCGTACACCTAGATCTAACCCTGCTACTTACACAGGGGTATTTACATTTATTAGAGATTTATTTGCAAAATTACCAGAATCAAAAATTCGAGGTTATAAACCTGGAAGATTTTCCTTTAATGTGAAAGGTGGTCGATGTGAATCATGTGAAGGAGATGGGATAATAAAAATAGAAATGAATTTTTTACCAGATGTTTATGTAACCTGTGAAGTGTGTAATGGCAAGCGATATAATAGAGAAACATTAGAAATAAAATATAATGGGAAATCAATATCTGATATATTAGAAATGTCGGTTTCGGACGCATTAGATTTTTTTCAAAGCATTCCATCGATAAAGAAAAAACTTCAAACATTACATAATGTTGGATTAAGCTATATACATTTAGGGCAACAGGCGACTACTTTATCAGGTGGCGAAGCTCAACGCATTAAATTAGCAACAGAATTATCAAAAGTATCTTCATTGAAAACATTGTATATATTAGATGAACCCACAACTGGTTTGCATTTTGAAGATATTAGAATGTTACTAAATGTTTTGCAAACTCTTGTGGATAGAGGTAATACTGTTCTAGTTATTGAACATAATTTAGATGTAATTAAAGCAACAGATTGGGTTATTGATTTAGGGCCTGAAGGAGGGGAAAATGGCGGTAATATTTTAGCAACTGGTACCCCGGAAAAACTTGCAAAAATTAGACATTCTCACACAGGTTTATTTTTAAAAAAAGCTTTAAAAAAGTCATAGGTGATTATATGTATGGTCCATCTCAACTAAAAAAAGAATTTCGATATTGGGAAATTATTAAAGATTTAATAGACCAGTGTATAGATATAATGTTGAATTTAAGTCAAAGTGGCCATCCTGGTGGTTCTCGTTCTAAAGTGCATGCAATGGTGGTGACATTATTATCAGGTGCTATGCGATGGGATATTAGAGAGCCTGGTAAAAATTTTGCGGATAGATATGTTTTGGTTGCCGGTCATTGTAATCCTGTAGTTTATGCGACTTTAGCAGTTTTAAATGAAGCTCTAAAAATAAAATATAATCAAACAAAAGATAGTAAGTATTTAAATTTTCAGGGCAATGATTTTCAATTATTGTGGGAAGATTTACTGACACTTCGGCAAAATGGAGGTCTCCCAGGCCACGCTGAAATGGAAGGAAAAACTTTGTTTTTTAAAGCAAATACAGGTCCTAGTGGGCATGGCTCACCTTTCGCAGCTGGTGAAGCATTGGCATTAAAATTTGCTGGGGTACCTGATGTTAAAGTTTTTGCATTTGAAGGTGAAGGTGGTTTTACTACTGGTGCTAGTCATGAAACTATTAATTCTGCTTGGGGTCTTGGATTAGGGAATTTAGTGTTTTTTATGGATTGGAATGATTATGGTATAGATAATCGACCATTTAGTTCAATTATGTATGGATCTCCTGAAGAATGGTTTGGCTCTCATGGTTGGCATGTAGAAGGAGTAGAAGATGGTGAAAATTGGGAGGATTTAGTAAATGCCTATTATAAGTTATTGGTCACAGATGCAAATATTGATATACCAAAAGTTATTTATAGTAAAAATCGAAAAGGTCGGGGTTATCATACTTATGATAATAAAAGTCACGGCTCTTCCCATAAGCGTAATTCAAAAATTTTTTGGAAAACCAAAGAGGATTTTGCAAAAAAATATAATATAAATTTTACTAATTTTGGAGAACCTGCTGCAGACAATCGAAAAGATCAAATAATGCAAGCAAAAGATATGTTTAAGACAGTTTTCTCTGTACTTAACGATAATCAAGATTGTATAGATTATTTATCTAAACGATTATTGGATTTAGGTGAATCAGTTCCAGTAAAAAAAGATAACTGTAAAGTAACTATTAAAAACCCAGCGAATGATCCAGACTTATTTAACATTAATGCTTTACCGGATAGTTTATTTGTTAAAGCTGGAGAAATAGTGCCTAATAGGGTAGGTTTTTCTAAATATGCTAGTTATATCAACACTATTTCTGAAAATAAATATGGAAGGCCATTAGTTCTTGCAATGAGTGCTGACTTAGCAGACTCAACAAATATTTCAGGATTTTCAAAAGGTTATGGAGATGTTGATGATAAAGGTTTATTTAATAGATTTAATAATAAAAATAGCCCTCTTTTTCCTCAGGGTATTACTGAATTTACTAATTCTGGGATGATGGCCGGGGCTTCAACAGTTAATTTTAATGAAGATCCATATTCTAATTTTAATGGTTTTTATGGTGCAGTAAGTACATATGGATCCTTTAGTTATTTGAAGTATGGGCCTCTTAGGCTTTTTAGTCAAATAGCACAAGATTCGGATTTAAAAGTAGGGAAAGTTATTTGGGTAGTAGGTCATTCTGGCCCAGAAACAGCTGAAGATAGTCGTACTCATTTCGGAATATTTGCTCCAGGTGTTACTCAATTATTCCCCTATGAACATGTGGTTAATATTCACCCTTGGGAGCATAATGAAGTTGCACCATCTCTTGCTGCTGCTATGAATACAGATATTCCATTAATAGCAATACACTTAACAAGGCCCCCAGTTTTGATACCAGATCGTAAGGCGCTGGGGATTCCTTCTTATTTAGATGCAGCTAAAGGGGCTTATATAATTAAAGATTATGCTAAAAACAGGGATAAGGAAGGAGTGATTATTGCAAGAGGTACTAGTACAATTAATTCAATTATGGAAATTTTACATCGATTAAAAAAAGATGGACCTAATGTTAAAATTGTAGCATCTATTAGCTGGGTGCTTTTTAAAAAACAATCAGATAAATACCGACAATCAGTAATAAGCACTAGAGAATGGCAAGATTCTATGGTAATAACAAATAGTGCTAAAAAACTTATGAGTAATTGGATTACTAACCAAATTTCTGAAAAATACTCTATGGGTCCTGATTTTGATAATCGTTGGCGCACAGGAGGTAGTTTAGAGCAAATTATTGCTGAAGCTCAACTTGATCCATTAAGTATTTGGAGAGGGATAAAAAAGTTTGCTAATGATAGGGAAAGTAGATTGGCTACATTAAAACACTCTATCCCTTGTTAAACAAAAATGATTATAAAATACTTAATTAATGTTATTTGTTATTCTGTTCCTTTACGATAGCAGTTTCAGATTGTATCTTTTGATATAGTTTTAGTTTGGTTTACTACAAATTTAACGAATGACCGATATATATATTACAGACCCAGCCCCATTTGATGATGATATTGCAGTCGAAAAATCATTAAGACCTTCACAATTTGATGAGTTTATTGGCCAGAAAGAATTGGTTGATAATCTAAAGCTTTATATTGAAGCATCAAATAATCGAGGTGATGCCTTAGATCATGTTTTATTATTTGGTCCTCCAGGGCTTGGTAAAACCACGTTAGCTAATATTATATCAAAAGAATTGAGTTCTAATTTTAAGCAAGCATCTGGGCCGGTTGTAGAGAGAGCAGGAGACCTAGCTGGGATGATCACAAATCTTGCATATAGAGATGTATTTTTTATTGATGAAATCCATAGGTTAAATAGTGTTGTAGAAGAGTGTCTATATTCGGCAATGGAAGATTTTTCTATTGATATTTTGATTGATAAGGGCCCTAGTGCTCGTAGTGTACAGCTAAATATAGAACCATTTACCTTAATTGGAGCAACAACGCGATTGGGAAATTTAACATCTCCATTAAGAGATAGATTTGGCGTTGTGCTTCGTGTTGATTATTATTTAGCTGAAGACTTATTTCATATTATTAATCGATCTGCAAAAATTTTAGAAGTTGAGATAGATGATGATGGGGCAATGGAGTTAGCACGTCGATCTAGAGGGACTCCGAGGATTGCCAATAGGATCCTTAGAAGAGCTCGTGACTTTGCTCAAGTAAAAGCTACTGGTGTAATTAATTTAGATGTAGCACAGGCATCATTAAATAAACTGGGTATTGATGAAATTGGGTTAGATGATATGGATAGAAAAATATTAACAATAATTATAGATAAATTTAATGGTGGTCCAGTAGGGCTGAAATCCTTAGCAGTTGCGGTTGGTGAAGACGCAACAACTATTGAAGATGTTTATGAGCCTTTTTTAATTAAAGAAGGCTTTCTTAATAGGACATCAAGAGGGCGGATAGCCCAAGAAAATGCATATAAATTATTGGGGAAAAAATTTAAAAAAAATCAAGAGGGGTTATTTGAATGATTGAAAAAAAGAAAAAATATAAATTAGGCGATTTTAATTATCGATTACCAAAAAAATTTATTGCACAACATCCTGAAACTAGAAGAGATCATTCTAAATTAATGGTTGTTCATAAAGATACAGGAGAAATTGAACACAGAAAATTTTTAAATATTATTGATTATATGCGCAAGAATGATCTTCTTGTACTCAATAATACAAAAGTATTTCCTGCAAGGCTATTCGCAACAAAAGACCGTACTGATGCTAAAGTTGAGGTGTTTCTTTTGAGAGAATTAGCTAATGACCTTTGGGAAGTTATGGTTCGTCCAGCAAGAAAAGTAAGAATTGGTAATAAATTGATGTTTACAAAAGACTTAATGTGTGATGTGATTGATAATACTGTTTCTGGAGGTCGTGTAGTACGTTTTGAATATGATTATGATAATTTTTATGATGTAGTAGATAAGATAGGGACATCCCCCCTTCCACCTTATATTGATAGGGATCCCAGCGCAATCGATAAAAAACGCTATCAAACTATATATGCTTCAGAACGAGGGGCAGTTGCTGCACCTACAGCAGGTCTTCATTTTACTGATGGATTAATTAATAAAATTAAAAAGAAAGGGGTTCGCATAGAGACTGTTACATTGCACATAGGACTTGGTACATTTCGACCAGTACAAGTTGAAGATTTAAATCGTCATCAAATGGACTCTGAATATTTTGAAGTATCTCCAGATACAGCAATGGCAATAAATAAAGCTAGGATGAAACACAGAAAAATCTTGGCTGTAGGGACATCAACAGTTCGAGCACTTGAAACTATTGCTATTTCTGGATTTCAGGTTACTCCTAAACGTGGATGGACCGATAAATTTATTTATCCTCCATATGAATTTAAAATGGTTGATCAAATAGTTACCAATTTCCATATGCCAAAATCTACTTTAATGATGATGATTAGTGCATTCGCCGATCGAAAATTAGTAAAAAAAGCTTATCGTGAAGCAATGAAGCATAATTATAGATTTCTAAGCTATGGTGATGCTATGATAATAATTTGATTAATAATAGATAAGATGCAAGTTTCGGCTATCATTCCTGCCGCTGGTTCTGGTCAACGATTTGGTGAAGCAAAACAGTATAAGAAACTGGCAGGTCGATCTATTCTTTTTCATGCGATGGCACCTTTTGTTAGCTGTAAGAAGATTAATGAAATTGTAATAGTAGTTCCTGAGAACGATATTGAATATGTTAAGCAAAAGGTATTACTTATATCTGCAAGTAAATCAATTCAGGTTGTGGCGGGTGGAGCTTTACGACAAGATTCTGTAAAAAATGGCATAGATGTGTTAAGCCAGGATTCAGAACTAGTTTGTATTCATGATGCAGTTCGCCCTTTTGTAACAGAAGAATTAATTGAAAGATCTATCTCTCAATGTAGTCAGTACGATGGTTCTGTCCTTGGGGTTCAAGTTATGGATACTATTAAGATTGTACAAAAAAAATTAATTACATCAACAATTAATAGAGATACTGTTTGGTTAGCGCAGACCCCACAAACTTTTCATAAAAAAAAATTAGTTAATGCTTTAGAAAATGCTGAAAAACAATGCTTAGTGGGCACAGATGAATCTTCATTGATGGAATTAATTGGCTGTAAAATATCTATAGTGCCAGGTCATATTAATAATTTTAAGATTACAACAAAGGATGATTTTCGGCGTGCAGAATTAACGCTAGATCTAATTCAAGAAGATTTAAAAGGTGATAACAATGCAGTTTAGAACGGGTATTGGATTTGATGTGCATCAACTTGTAAAAGATGAAAAACTTGTAATAGGTGGTGTTGAAATTTCTGCGCCTTTTGGGTCATTGGGTCATTCAGATGGAGATGGCTTGATCCATGCAATTGTAGATGCTTTATTAGGTGCAGTGGCTCTTGGAGATATTGGTAAATTTTATCCTAGCAATGAAAAAAAGTGGGAAAATAAAACAAGTCAATATTTTTTATCAGATGCCATACGTAGAGTACGGGACACCGGATTTGAAATTAGTAATATAGATTCAACTATAATTATCCAAAAACCAATATTAAAAAATTTTATACCAGAGATGACAAATAATATTTCTAATACTTTACAAGTTTTAGAATCACAAATATCAATTAAGGCCACTACAACTGATTTTCTAGGATATATTGGTAATGGTTCAGGTTGGGCATGTCATTCTGTGGCAACATTATACAAAGTTAATGAATCTTATTAGTTATAAATCTTGTGCAAAAGTTAATATAGGGCTACAAATTCGTAATAAACGTTCTGATGGGTATCATAACATACATACCATTTTTCATGAGATAGACTTCCATGATTTAATTACGATCAATAAGCGTAATTATGGATGTGAATTTTCATCTAATGTTAAATGGTTAAAAAATGATAATACTAATTTGTGTGTAAAGGCCTGGGAAATTATGGTACAAAAATATGGAATTGATGGTATAGACATAAATGTTGAAAAAAATATTCCTAGAGGTGGTGGATTAGGAGGAGGGTCATCTAATGCTGCATCAATACTGAAGGCAATTAATATTCTTTATCAATTGGGAATAAAACATGATGAATTAATAAGCTTAGCTAGTGGGTTGGGTGCAGATGTTCCTTTTTTTATTAATGGTGGACTTCAAGCTGGTGATGGGATAGGTGATAAGCTTACTGTATTAAAAAGAGATTGTGATTGGTTGTATTTAATTGTTATGCCAGATTTAAAAATTGATACCAATTGGGCATATAAAGAAATGAGATTTTTTTTGGATAGCCCTACAAAGAAAACTAAATTTGCCAGCTTTATTCAAAAGAAAAATATTCCTTTTGATGTTTTTGAAAATGATTTTGAAACAATTGTTTTTCCAGCATATCCAGAGATTGGACTAATTAAGGATAAACTTCGAGACTATGGTGCTCGATTTGCCAGTCTGTCGGGTTCTGGCTCGACTGTGTATGGAATTTTTGATGAAGATGCTGATATCAATTCAGCGGAATCATATTTTTCTTCACAATATAAGACTATTATCTCTCGTCCAAATTTCTAATATGTAACTGATTTAAATAATTGGGGCGTCGTCTAATGGTAGGACACCGGGTTTTGGTCCCGGCAGTTGGGGTTCGAGTCCCTACGCCCCAGCTTAATTTTATTTAATTAATAATTATGCAAAATAAATTAAAAATATTTAGTGGGCGAAGTAACATTGAGTTAAGCCAGAAGATAGCAGAGGCTTTAGGTTGTAATCTAGGTGAAATATCTATTCGAACTTTTAGTGATGGTGAATTATGGGTAAAGTTTGAAGAAAATATCCGTGGACATGATGTCTTCTTAATTCAATCTACAAATGGACCGTCAGAAAATATTATTGAACTTGCATTAATGGTTGATGCTGCAGTTCGCGCATCTGCCAATCGAGTAACTGTATTAATGCCTTATTTTGGTTATGGCCGGCAAGATCGAAAAGATCAGCCACGAGTACCAATTTCATCACGTGCAATGATTGATATTTTTACCGTTATGGGTTCTGATAGAATAGTAACTATGGATTTACATTCAACACAAATACAAGGTTTTGCAAAAATACCATTTGATAATTTATATAGTCGAACTGTTTTGCTTGACGCAATATTATCGCAGGATATTAACTCTGAAAATGGTGTTGTTTTAGCGCCAGATATTGGATCAGCGAAGATGAGCCAGAGTTATGCAAAACATTTAGGAATGCATTTTGCACTAATTGATAAAAGGCGTTATGCTCCAAATCAAGCAGAGGTTAGTCATTTGATTGGTAATTTAAATAATATGGATGTACTTATTATTGATGATATGATTGATACAGCTGGGACAACTGTAAATGCAGCAAAAGCAGCATTGGATCAGGGAGCAAAGTCTGTTACCGCAGTTGCTACCCATGGTGTTTTATCTGGCCCGGCTATTGAAAGACTTAAAGAATCGAACATTAAAAAAATAATTATAACAGATACAATAAATATTTCTAAAGAAAAATTGTTTGACAATATGGAAATTGTATCTGTTGCTGAAGTATTCGCGAAGGCGGTAAGCAGGATTCACAACGGTCAATCCGTCAGTGCTTTATTTCAATTTTAAAAAGGAGAAAAACCATGCCATCATCCTATTATAAACTAGAAATTAAAGAAAGAGCTCTTGATAAAAGTAGAGGCGCAAAATCACTGCGTAAAAAAGGGTTGATCCCAGGTATATTATATTATTCCGGAGAAGAGAATGTAAATATTTCTATAGATAAATC
>MDTE01164207.1_pt1 | contig 12733 bp, 10 predicted proteins | sample 811231 | NCBI WGS metagenome assembly MDTE01 (sample SAMN05326651, study PRJNA326480) | marine metagenome | isolation source: seawater | place: Indian Ocean: Red Sea | collected 2010
AAAGTTTGACAAAGTGGTATTTCACAAAAAAGGCACTCGGAAACACAGTCGTAGGAGGGGTTTCAGAGGTGGTGTTTTGTGCAACTATTGAGTGGGAGTGAAAGATTGGTATCATTTGATGTAAGAATCCATGTTTTAATTTAAAATTAAATAATTAAAATAAAATTTATACAATGAAAAATTTATACTTCATTCCTATAATCTTTTTAACATTTTTTTCTCAACAAGCATCAGCTTATATTGATCCTGGGTCAGGCAGTGCCATTATCTCTGCCATTATTGGTTTATTTGCTGCAGCTGGATTAGCGATTAAATCCTATTGGTATAAGCTAAGATCTTTTTTTATGCCAACAAAAAAATCATCCTCTTTAGATAAAACAAATCAAGAAAATTAATTGTTTAATTCTTTAGATGTATTTATTTTAGGTGCTGGAAAACCAGCGCTAGGCAAAAAGCCCTCAGCATTAAAAAATATTACACTGAAAACAAGAGCTTTGGACTGGCAGATCGACAGTCTTCAAGGCCTTGCTGATAATGTTAGATTCTTTTTTCTTGGTGGATATCAAATAAAAGATGTAATTGATAATTACCCAAACCTAAATGTTATTTCAGTACCAGATTGGAATATAAAAGATATTTTGCATACCCTCTCTTTTGCTGAGTTTAGTGATAATCCAGCTCTAATAATTTACTCGGATACTATATTTAGGCATGCATCAATCAAGAAATTAGTTAAAACATCTTATGATATTGCATTTAGCTATGACAGAAAATGGAAACAAAGATACATACCAAGATCAACTAATGATATCAATAAAGCTGAGGTTGTCCGACTTAGTGACTTTGGATATCCAGATAAAGCAAGCTATGAATTTTCGGGCTTAATTTTTTTAAAAAATGATGTCTCGAGTTCCTTAATAACTAAGAAACATCTTTTAGATGGTAAGGGCTTAATAAACTTCCTCAGAAATCTTCATTCAGATGGGTTCTCTGTTCAACCACAAGATGTAGGAGGTGATTGGGCTGAATTCAATTCGCCGATAGATATCGCCAAATTCATTCTCGGAACAAAGGCAGATACACTTAAGAGATTACAACCCCTTGTAAAAAATAGTTCTATTGGGGACCAAGTTTGCTTTACGCATCAGGACTGGCTTAAATCAAGTACTACAGTATTAGATTTAATCTCTGAATCATTTCATCAAAAATCACTTGTTATTAGAAGCAGCTCTACCGGTGAGGATAATTGGAATACCTCCAATGCTGGAGGCTTTGAGAGTTTTGTAAATATACCCACACACAATTTAGAGCAAGTACATTCTTGTATTGATAGGGTTATTAAATCTTACAGTGAAAATAAGAGTGCTCATAATCAAGTACTCGTCCAAAAATATATTGCAGATAGCATAGTTTCTGGGGTTGTAATGACGTGTGGCTTGGAGACAGGCTCACCATACTATTTTATTAATTTTAACGATAAATCAAGTGATACAGAAAGTGTAACATCTGGTAAAACTGATGATCTAAGAACATATGTAATATTTAAAGACAAAATTTCCAGTTTGGAAGAAGTGGAGCCAAACTTGTATAAATTACTTATTGCGGTTCAAGAAATAGAAGAACTTCTAAGCTTTGATAAATTGGATATTGAATTTGCGATTGACCAAGACAAGATTGTTCATATATTTCAGGTTCGCCCGATTACTGTAGACCATAGCAAATATGAATTTGAAATTAAGAACTTTCTAAATATATTGGAACAGGGTGTACAGAAATTTTGCTCCTTTAAAAAATCAACTTCTGTTATTAAAGGAAGTAAATTGGTATTTGGTAACATGCCAGATTGGAATCCGGCTGAAATTATAGGAACTAATCCACGCCCTTTATCGTTTGCTCTTTATTCAGAAGTTATTACAGATTATGTTTGGGCAATACAGAGAAAAGAATATGGTTATAAAAATATAATTGGTACCCCATTAATGCATTCTTACTGCGGCCAACCATACATCGATGTAAGAGCATCTCTTAACTCTTTCATTCCATCACAATTAAGTTCCAAGTTAACGGAAAAGCTTATTAATTATCAATTAGATAAACTTATTGAAAATTCTTATCTTCATGACAAGATTGAGTTTTATATCGCTTTTACTGTATGGACGCCATCCTTTAGGAGTGACTCAGTGAAAGAGCTGCAGCTTAAAGGCTTTACAGACGAAGAAATTTTCGAGTTAGATTCATCTCTTATGGAAATAACTCATAACGCTTTCCAAAGGCTAGAAAATGATATTAGTTCAATTTCAAAACTAGATGAAGAAAGGCTAAGGATTCAAAATTCGAAAATTACTCCACTAGAGAAGCTCTTTGCTTTGATTGAAAGTGTAAAGCACCACGGAACCCTAGCTTTTGCTCATGCTGCGCGTGCAGGCTTTGTTGCAACAGCATGGCTGAAAAGTATGGAAAAAGAGGGCATTATTAGTTCTAGTGTTAAAGAATCATTTATGAGAAGTATCCATACCGTAGCTAAGGAATTTGAATTTGATAAAGGGACTCTTAGTAACACCGATTCGGGGAGGGCTAATTTAATAGAAAAATATGGCCATCTAAGACCTGGTACTTATGAAGTTACTGAGCAGGCATATTGGGAAAATCCAGATTTTTACCTTTTTACTTCTGCTAGAGATAATCAAAAACAAGATAAAGACTATTTTGATCTTCCAAAAAATACTTTAGAAAAAATTAATGTCCATCTCAAGGATATGAATATTAAAATTGACGCTGAAAAACTATTCAGTTTTTTTAGAAACTCAATTGAAGCAAGGGAAAAAACAAAATTTATTTTTACAAAAAATATTTCATTAGCTCTTGATGAATGTCAAAAGATTGCAAAGGATCTATCTCTTTCTAGAGATGATATTTCCTTTTCAACCATTCATGATCTTATGCATTTAAAAGAGAAGAAAATTAGTAAGAAGAAGTTCTTAAAAAACTTAATGCATCGAAAGAAAGAATTTCAACAATCTCAGCTTATTGAGCTTCCTTCCTTAATTGCTAGTGAAAAAGACTTTTATAATTTTGAGTATCAAAAAACCCAACCAAATTTTATTACTTCTAACAAGGTTCAATGTTACATTGAAGATCTTAAATCAAACCCCATGATGGATCTGAATGGTAAAATAGTAATGATTCCTCAAGCAGATCCAGGTTATGACTGGTTATTCAGTAAGAATATATCTGGATTAATAACAATGTATGGTGGTTCAAACTCTCATATGGCAATTAGGTCTGCTGAATTAGATTTGCCCGCAGCTATTGGAGTGGGAAGGAAATTGTATAATCAAATTTCTAAAATGAAGAGAGTTCAGTTGGATTGCAGAAATAATTTAATTAGAGAGATTTTTTGAAAATTATAGGCATTACTCAAAGAGAAGAACTCAAGAATTCCTTTGGCGAGATTAGGAACTCTTTAGATAAGAGATGGTTCTATCTTTTAGAGTTGCTAGACTTTACTCCCGTTCCTCTTCCCCAAGTATCTATTAAATCCTCATCAAAATTAATAGACTCCTTGAATCTATCAGGCTTAATACTCTCAGGAGGTAACTCGCTTTACGAATGTGCAACAGAAGATTGCTCCATCGACAGAGACTTATTCGAGATTAGTTTAATTAAGCATTGTATTAAAAAAGAGGTACCCATTTTGGGAGTTTGCAGAGGAATGCAATTAATAAATAAGTTTTTCCAGGGCAAACTAAATAAAGTTGAAGGACACGTTGATACGTATCATAAAATTTTTTTCGATCCATATTATTCTGACTACTGTTCTACATCAGTTAACAGTTTTCATAATTTTGCAATTAATAAAAAGGGCTTAGGTAAAGATCTCTCCGCGATAGCAACTGATATAGATGGCAACATCGAGGCTTTATCTCACAAACATCATTGCATATATGGCATTATGTGGCACCCAGAAAGAGAGAGTCCAGCATCTGCAAAAGATATCAATTTATTTAAAAAGATTTTTGCATGACACAATCAATTATTTTAGCTGCTGGAGAGGGGAGTAGGTTAAGGCCTTTGACGAATGAAAAGCCAAAATGCCTAGTAAAGTTTTTAGATAAAACTATTTTAGACTACCAACTAAATACTCTTCAAAAAGCCGGCATTTATGACATTAACATTGTTTCTGGTTATCAAGCAAAAGCGTTGAAAAAGCTTAATCTTACACATTTCACTAATAAGAATTATGCATCTACAAACATGGTTGAGTCTTTGTTTTGCGCCCTTCCTTTTGTATCCACAGATGAAGACATTATCATTTCATATGGAGATATTATTTACCAAAGCGATAATTTGATGAAGGTTATGCATGCCGACGAAGATATTGCTGTGATGGTTGACTTAAAATGGTTGGATATTTGGAAGCTTAGATTCAATAACCCATTAAATGATGCTGAATCTATGATTATTGATAGCAAAGGCTATATTAAAGAGTTAGGAAAAAAGACAGAAAATTATCATAATATTCAAGGACAATATACAGGTTTGTTAAAAGTAAAGTCTTCAAAGATATCAGCTTTGATAGATTTTTATAATTCACTAGACCAAAATAAGATTTATGATGGGAATGTTTTCAAAAACATGTATCTTACTCACTTTCTTCAGCTTTTAATTGATAGTCAGTGGAGGGTAAAGAGCATTCCAGTGAATAATGGATGGCTTGAGTTTGATTCTGTTAACGACCTTAATCTTTATGAAAAACTTTCTAAAGAGGGCGAACTAAAAAAAATTTTTTCATTACTAAAAATATGATGGTAATTAAAAACTTTTTTAATTTAATTAATTTTTTACAACTTCCGGACCGAGAGAACTTATTAATTTTTTACTCTGAAGGTGCAGATTATTGGACTCATTTCGAGGGAATTATTAAAAATTTATTAATTAAGAAGCAAAAGGTTTGCTACCTAACTTCTGATAAAAATGATAAAGGCTTATTATTAAAGAATCCTTTTTTTGTTAGTTATAGTATTGGATCAGGGCATATTAGAAACTGGATCTTCGAAAATCTTCAATGCAACTTTATCTTAATGACAATGCCTGATTTGGCCCAATATCAAATAAAAAAATCAAGATACCCTGTTAAGTATGGATACGTTCAGCATTCGCTTGTGAGCCTACATATGGCATATAGACAAAAGGCTTTTGATGAGTTTGATGTAATTTTTTGCTCGGGCCCGCATCACCTTAAGGAAATGACTTTAATAGAAAGAGTAAATTGCACCACTCCAAAAACTTTAATTAAGCATGGATATGGGAGGGTAGATAGGTTGCTAGAACTATCAAAAAACTATCAATCTACTGAAAGGGAGGAATCTGTACAGACCGTACTTATTGCTCCTTCATGGGGTAAGAACTGCATTATAGAATCAATAGGCAGTAATTTAATAAGCACCCTTTTGAAATCTAATAAAAAAATTATACTTAGACCTCATCCGCAGACTTATAAATTCTCAAAAAAAAAGATATCAAAATTAGTAAAAAAATTTGGCAGCAATCCATTATTTTCAATTGATTCGGGAGTTGCCTCGTTTCAGTCATTAATTAAATCAGATATCATGATTAGTGATTGGTCTGGAGCAGCATATGATTTTTATTTTGGTTTGGCAAAACCAGTGATATTTATCGATCTGCCAAAAAAAATTAACAATAACAACTACCTAGATATTGATGTTGAGCCATTTGAAGTAGATATTAGAAAAAAAATTGGAACCGTAATCCAGCCAAATAAAATTAATGAAATTCCCTCTCTTATGGAGAAATTACAAATACCAACCAATCAAAATGACCACTTGAATGAACATATCTATAATGCTGGAATGAGTGATGAAGTTGCAGCAAACAATATATTAAAAATTCTTCATAATTAATTAAACAAATGCTTAATCAGACTGCCAAGAGAATATTGATAGACATATCTATAATTGTTGGGACATTACTGATAGTTTTTTTTGTTGTGCCGGCGTACATGATCAGCATCTCTGTAAGTGATTATTTATTTTTGAATTTCTCCATTCTTTTTGAGATCGCATTTTTTCTTTTGTGCATATGTATGTTTTTTTTCTTAATTTTATATTGGGTTTGCTTTCTAGTATTTAGTGATCACAGAATACTTCGCTCAATACTCATTTTCTCTTTTTATTGGTTTATGTTGTCAGGTTTGCTTTTTCCGCTTATTGAGGGAGGTGGACTCGTTGAGCCAATAAGCACAAGGGCAAATTTTACAAATATAGTTCTTGTAGTGTTTTTTTCATTTCTTCTCACTTACTTAGTCCAGAGAGAACAAAAGAACCTCATATTAATATTTACTGCGGTCTTTTTAACCTCAAATGTTCTAATTTCCAGTACAAATCTCCCTTTTCTTAATAATAAAAATAGCTCAATTTTTGAAAATCTTCATACACTTTCCAGTGACAGCAATATTATTGTACTAAGTTTAGATGGAATTTCAGGTAGTGTTATAAACGAATTATTCAATAATGAACCTGCTCTTACCTCAGACTTTAAAGATTTTACCCTCTTTACCAATACATACAGTTCGTTTCCAGCCACTAAAGAATCTATAATGTCAGAGCTTTATGGACAGAAAAAATTCAACGATATTGCACTTGACTCTGTCGAACTTGATAATAAATTAAAAGAAATTCCACTGCTTATCAATGCAGTTGATCAAGATATATATTCCTATGGTCAGTACAACATGTATGTTCATGACTCATCTCGGGCACTGCCAATGGGAGGAATAGTACAATTAATTAATGAAAGCGATAAGATGATGGTGAATCAAGTTCTTGATTTTTTTGATTATCTTATTGTTAGACTTGGAACTAGAAATCTTTTGCAACTAATTGCTGACGGCCCGTCTACCTTGGTTACTAATTTCTATCAGCCAAGTGAAATTGAAACAGAATCAAATTATGGAAATTTCATCTCAAAACTTCAAAATCATAAAGGTCCAAACTGGGATGTAAAAACTATCTTAACTGTTTGGGGTTTTTCCGAATGGGTTAACCGACTAAAAGTTGAAAAAAAGCCTAGATCATTAAGGTTTCTTCATTTTTCGTTTTCACATTTCCCCGTTGATTTTGATGAAAATTGTAACTACAGGAGTAATGATCGTGAATGGTTTGCAAACAACCAAAACGAAATTGGGATTGAAAACGAAACACGTTGCAGTTTGAAGCATCTAAGCTCTTTTCTAAAAAAGCTAAATTCTCTAAATGTGTATGATAATTCATTAATCATTCTAAAAAGTGACCACGGAATGCCTGTAAGTTATTACACCTCTTATCCAAAAAATATTAGATTAAATAATCATTCAGTATGGGGATATGATAGATACAGACCTTTTATGATGATTAAGGGTTTTAATCAAAAACAAAGTTCAATTTTAAAAAAGCACGAGACTGTTAACCTAAGTGACCTATCTAGGACTATTTGCAATGCTTCAAATATATATGAGAATTGTTCTATTTATTCAGGTTTGGATCTTATTGCAGATGAGTTAATTAGTAGACCTAAAGAATTCTTTATGTACGTTCCAAAAAATGAAAGATCTTCATATCTTTATAACGATCTCACAGAAATCAAATTATTAAGAGAAGATAATGTTTTTTCTCAGCTTCAAAAGAATAATGTCAGTGTTTCTGAGCAAGTCTCATATGAAAATGAGGACTTAAATTCTTTGGCAATTGTTCAGTTAAGAGATTTAAAAAAAATTCATGATGCTTTAGGTAAATACTTTACAAAATATGGAAATTATCCTGCTAGTATAGGCTGGGATGGCCTTTATACGCACTCAGGAAATGCAAGTGAAAATTGGATACAAGGCTTAGTTCCTGAATTTTTAAATTCTCTTCCACGAGATCCAAGGCTTAACTCTAGTCCGTATACACAATACCTATACAAGTCAAATGGAAAAGATTTTAAGCTAATATCTGAGAACGGATTTATTGCTGGAAAGGTTGAAAAATCATATGTTGATCCTATTAGATCCTCACATGCTTTTGGTTTTTGGTCAGATGGTGCTGTGAATTGGTAATTATCCAAAAATATAAAATTTTTTATGTTTTATCTATATTGCTACTCTTTTCAATCAGCTTTTTATTAGAAGCTAATCCTCTTCATAATGAGCAGAGAGTGGTTTCTAACTCAAATCTTAATGAATTTATTGATAAATACATTAAAGAACAACACAACTTTTCAGGGCTTGCTAGCTATTATAATCAAGTTAAGTTTTATGTAATCTCTGAGAATTCATCAATTAAGGCAATTGGAGATAATAATTTCAATTTAACTCCTGAAATGAAGTTAGCAGTAGTTGGAAGATTTAATGTTCTTTTATTGCAAGATATAAACTCTGTGGTTGGTATCAAAGATAGCAGAATTGTATTTGAAGATGTTAAGGAATCTCATATTACAATAGATGTATTCTCAAAAGATTTACTAGATAAGCAAGAGTTCAAACTTTCAGATCTAAAATACATTCATTTATTTTATCCGCTAGCATCATTGTCCAGATTTTTTGAAAAATCATTACTTTTTTTTCATCAGTATTCCAACCAATGGTTTTGGACAATTATTTTCTTTTCAGTATTTATAAAATTTTTATTAATACCTCTAAATATTTTGCAATTAAAGTTACAAAATAGAATGAACTTAATTGACCAGAAGCTACTTCCTGAATTAACAGCTATTAAAAGAAGTTTTGATGGTGAGGAGGCTCATCAAAAAATTATGGCTGCATACAAAAAGCATGGAATAAGCCCTTTTTATAATTTAAAAGTTTTATTTATTTCTTTGCTGCAAGTTCCAATATTGATTTCAATATTTAATACGCTTGGTGAAATGCCTCAAATATCTAATAATTCTTTTTTATGGATTCAAGATTGGGCATATCCAGATTCAATTTACACTTATTCATTTAAAATCCCATTACTTGGTTGTGATTTAAATGTTTTACCCATTTTAATGACCTTAATTTCGGTTAGCATTAGTTATCTTTCAATCAATCAATCTTCTTCTAGCCTTCAACAGAATAATAAATTAAATTTATATGTTCTTAGCACTGCTTTTTTTATACTTTTTTATCCATTTCCGGCCATCATGGTTTGGTTCTGGATAGTAATGAATATTCTCCATCTTATTTTCCAAATAATTTCTAATAATGTTAAAAATTCTTGATCAGGAAATTTCAATTCTTCTAAGTAATTTTGTTGGATCAAATAAAAAAAAGGATGTGTATATTGACACATGTTTTGAAATACTCAAATTATCAAAATCTGATAATCTTCGCTCAGAAGACTTTACACTTTTTGAAGTAATTCTAAGAAGATTTGACATAACAAATTTCTTATATCTTTTTTATGATAATAATGAAAAAAATGCATCCGAAACTTTAATTGATGAGTTGCCATATGGCTTACTATTAATATGTTTAATTTTTAAACAATTAGTAATGTGTGAATCTAAGTTACCTGATCAGAGAGAATATAAATTTAAAAAATTTAATGTTTTGTTTAAGTCTATAGATAAGTTTGATCCTCAAAGAAAAAAGATTTCGAAAGATGTTTACGATTTAATCGATCGGTATTGGAATCAATTGTCAATGCAAATTCCATATGACATTCAAGTAACAAATAAAGTTAGGCAAAAAAAAATACAAAAACAAGAAAAAGTTATTCCGATGACTGTTTTATTTTATGAAGGGCCCATAGGAAGGGCTTTTCTCTCTAGTCTTAAATCATTAAATTTAAAACCAAAAAAAATTATTTCAATCATCCCAAATAAAGACTTAATCTCTAAAAAAGAATTGGGTAAATGGCTTCCTGACTTTATGCAGATAAACTACATAAAAACTATTCAAAAAAATAAAATTCATTATTGGCCCAAACTTCTTGAAAGAAGGTTCCCTGATGTCATTAGGGTATTCAGAGAGGAGATAAACTATAAATTCGGCATTTCAGTTGAAGCTCAAATTGATTCAACTCTGCTAAAACCCTTAGATGAATACAGTTCAAATAATGAATCTATTTTAATTGACAGCCTGAGTGATAATGCTTTGTTTGAAATGTTATTAAATGAAAACAGATCTTCAATTCTTTATACGGGTGGAGGTATAATGCCACCAAAATTGCTTGACTTAGAGCATCTTAAATTTATTCACATTCATCCAGGATTCCTCCCAAACATTAGAGGCGCAGATTGTATTTTGTGGTCAAACCTTCTGCATGGTAAGTCATCTGCGTCAAGTTTTTACATGGCTAAAGGAATTGATACAGGAGATATCCTTAAAGCAGAGTGGTTACCCAGTCTAAACCTAAATTTAAATAGCTATCAAATTGATGATCTATCGAAGTATAGGATGATTTTTAGCTTTATAGATCCATGGGTAAGATCGGTCCTTCTTCAAGATTTAGTTTTAGATCACTCAGATTTTTTTGATCTTTACTCAACTTCTCAGAATCTATTAGATGGTCATTCTTTTTATTTCATGCATCAAAAACTCAGATCATTATCTTTAGAGTCGATGCTTTAATTCTTCTAGCATTGAAGATAAAAAATGTTTGGTTTTATAAACCTGAGATAGACAAGTAAAACTAATTAAATACTTCTATTTTTTTATTTAACACTTCACTTAAAACTAAATAACCATCTAAATTAAAGTGGACTCCATCATTAGTATAATTATTTAGAAATTTTTCTCTCCCTCCAAAGATTTCAGTTAAGTAAAGAAATTCAACTTTGTTATTTAATGAATAATTCTTAATGAAATTATTTATATCAATTATGTCTTCTCTTTTTTTAATACAATCATCCCTTACGCATTCAATTATTGATAAAAAAAATATTTTTGCGTCAGTCGTTTGTAACTGAGCTAATATCTTAACTAAATTTCTCTTGATAACATCATTACTTACATTATCAAGTATGTCATTGATGCCTAAATGCAGAATAATATTTTCCGGATTTGCCGAAGAAACGCTAGTAAGCGTACTCAAAAAATCTTTTGTTTGACCACCATCAACTCCCCTAACTGAGATATTATCTTTATCCAATAAATCAACCCACGGACCATTCTTAATTATGCTATCTCCAAGAAGGAGAGTGCTACCATCAATGATTTTAAGTTCTAAAATTTCAATATCAAGAATCAGATCTTCACTTAGATTTTTGCTTTTAAAAATAATATTTTTAATAAATCTAATTTCGTTAAAAGGAAAAACCTTGTAAGACCCAACATATAACCCACATGTAAATGCAATTATCACCGACGAAGTTATCGCAATCAAATTTACTCTTTTCATATTATTAAATTTATAATTAATTCATAGAATTTTATATTTATGGATTAATTCTCCTGAAAAATATCTCGAGAAAAAATTAAATCTCTGCAGTCTTCAATATCCTTATCAATCCTATTCGCAATTATCAGTCTTGACTGTTTTTTAAATTTTCTTAGATCATTAAAAACTTTACAGCCCATAAATGTTTTTGTAGATAAGTTAGGCTCAAAAATAATTACACATTTATTATATTTTTTTAGACCTTTTAAAATATCGATTACCGAAGAACCCTTAAAGTTATCAGATCCTACCTTCATAGAAAGTCTATAAATCCCAATATTCTTGACTTTTGTTTTAAGAATTTCTTTTAAAATAAAATTTTTCCTAAGAGTGTTTGACTGAATAGTTCCATGAACTAATTTTTGTGGAATTTCATTAAAATCCTTTTTTAGCTGTTTAGTATCTTTTGGCAAACAATATCCTCCATAGCCAAATGATGGGTTGTTATAAAAGTTACCTATTCTGGGATCTAGCGACACTCCTTTTATTATTTCTTTAACATCTAGGTTTTTTGAAATTGAAAATGAATCTACTTCATTAAAAAATGAAACCCTCATTGCTAAAAACATATTAGAAAAAAGTTTAATTGACTCAGCTTCAGATGAAGAAGTCACTTGAGTTTGAATATTTTTTTTAGCAGCAAGTTTTTTTAACAACTCCAGAAATTTTTTTGATTTTTTTGATTTTGAGCCACATATAATTCTTGAGGGATATAAATTATCCTTAAGTGCCTGCCCCTCTCTTAGAAACTCAGGATAAAAAGCAATATCTATTTTAGGGTATCTTTTTTGCATCCTAGAAGTAAACCCAACTGGTACAGTCGATCTAATTACAACTAAATCCGTGTATTTTTTTTTGTTTAAATTCTCAAGAATTTTTTCTATAGATGTCGTATCAAACTCCTTTATTTTATAACAAAAGTTTGTGGGCACTGCGATCACAATGACTTGAGTTGTTTTTAGATTTGTATATAGATCGTGATCAAATGTTAGTGATAATTTACCTTTTAATAAATATCTCTCAATTAGAGAATCTTTAATAGGGCTTTTTCTATTCTTTAAAAGAGATATTTTTTTCTTATCTATATCTATGAGTACAACCTTGTTTTCTTTAGCAAGCAATATTGCATTGCTTAGCCCAACATATCCGGCACCAACAACAATAATTTTCATATTTTTTTCTATATAAAATTTAATTACAAAGTATAATTCATGCCGTAAGGATAGTGCTATAAATTATATGCCCAGGTGGTGGAATTGGTAGACACAAGGGATTTAAAATCCCTCGAAGGCAACTTCGTGCCGGTTCAAGTCCGGCTCTGGGCACCATCTTTTAGA
>MDTE01116755.1_pt1 | contig 12732 bp, 9 predicted proteins | sample 811231 | NCBI WGS metagenome assembly MDTE01 (sample SAMN05326651, study PRJNA326480) | marine metagenome | isolation source: seawater | place: Indian Ocean: Red Sea | collected 2010
AATATAATAGGGAATACCCACTAATAATATGCTTCTGAACACATAAAGGAGTGATTGCGATCTTTAAGCGTGAAACGAATGCCTAAAAATTGGTGTATCTATTGTTCACTCGTTAAGCTCTTTCACGTCGGTAACTTTCTCCATTAACTTGATAGGCTAAAAGGCCTAGACTCACGTCGTCTACGATTGGCCATTAGCCCGGTTCTTCGGAACCTGCTGCGCAGGTCGGGTAGCCAAAACTCGTTATATGCCATTTTGGCTATAGATTTGAAGGAGAGACAAGAGGGATATGTTTTGGAACTCGGTCAAAAAGGAGCAAACTCATGATAGGCTTGGGGAGATTACTCGCGTTTCTCTTCATTGTTGCCCTGGTAAAAGATGCGCTGAGAGGCTCCCCTAACCCGACGCCAGGATCTTTCTCGCCGCTGTTTGTCCCGTCGGGCGGCCTATTTCTTTTCCTCTATGGATTGGGCGGTCAGCAGATCGGGAAAAACGGGATCTGGAGTTCTGACCGGTTTGTAAAGTGGAATCGAATAATCCGTGTATGGACCGGAGAGAGACCATGCGCTGCAGATCATAACTCGAGGGCGTCAGTTAGTGGTTCTCCCATTGGTCGACAGATAGGTGGCCCATTTGGTGGTTAGGTTGGCACCGTGGCTTTTGATTACAGCCGGTCTGCTGCTGTACGCCAACAGCCTAAGCAACCCCTTTGTCTTTGACGACGAAGGGTCGATCGTCAACAACCGAGATATTCGCAGGCTCTGGCCGCCGACCTGGGCCTACTCCTCCACCGAAGAACACGCGCCCACAAACCACCGCCCCGTGGTTAGTTTTACCCTGGCGCTCAATTATGCGCTCGGCGGGTTGGATGTTCGTGGCTACCGCGCTGTAAATATCGCGGTCCACGCGCTCTGTGCGCTGGCGCTCTTCGGCGTGGTGCGACGGACCCTGCCGCCATCGGTGGGCCAAAACTTAGCCCTGGGCACCAGCCTCTTGTGGCTGGTCCATCCTCTCAATAGCCAGTGCATTAACTATGTCATCCAGCGCAGCGAGTCGCTGATGGCGCTCTTTTATCTGCTGACGCTCTACTGCGCCATTCGGGGTATGCAGGGGTCAGGTGGGCGATGGTACGGCAGTTCCGTGGCTTGCTGCGCCCTGGGCATGGCGAGCAAGGAGGTCATGGTTACGGCACCTTTAATGGTACTGCTCTACGACCGGACATTCGCGGCATTATCGCTGCGCACTGCGCTGCGCGAACGATGGCCGTTCTATGCCGGACTGGGAGTAACTTGGTCTATACTGATCACTCTGGGCTGGTCAGCTCCCCATCGGTCGACCATCGGCTTCGGTCACGGGGTCAGCGCCTGGGACTATGCCCTCAACCAGTGCGCCATCGTACCCCAGTACCTACTCAAGACTATTTGGCCAGATCCATTGCTGATTGACTACGGATTCACCCGACCGCTGCCGCCGACCGAAGTGATACCGCAGGCCCTGTTACTCGTGTTGCTGCTGAGCGCTGCACTTTTCGCTCTGGCGCGCGCCAGAGCGACGGGTTTTGCCGGTTTCTGGTTCTTTCTCGTCCTGGCTCCAACTTCTAGCATCGTGCCCTTTATCAGCGAGGTGGGTGCCGAGCGGCGAGTGTACCTGGCACTGGCCGGCCTGTCGGCACTGGCCGTCTGCGGCGGCGCTGCCGGACTGCGACAGCTCTGCAGCAGATGGAAGATCGCCAGGGTCGACCACCTGACCACCGGGCTGGCGTTAGTGACCATGGCCTTGCTCGCCGCGACCACCGTAGAGCGCAACCACGACTACTCGAATCCAGCGAGCCTGTGGGAAAATGCCGTGGTGACAGTACCCTCCAACAGCCGGGCGCACAATAATCTGGGATCGTATCTATACAAAGCGGGCGACCTGGAGCGGGCGGAGTACCATTACCTTCGCGCATTGTCACTGCAACCTCCGTATTCGCTGGCCTATCTCAATCTGGGATCTATCGCGCTAGCAAGGGAGCATTTTACTCAGGCCGCGGACTACTATCGCCAATTTTTGGAGCTAAAGCCCGACGTGGTCGACGCGCACTTCAACCTGGGCTATGTGCTGCAGGAGCAAGGCGATCTGGAGGGGGCAGAGCGACACTATCGACAGACTCTGGCACTCAACGCCGATTATCCCGAAGCTCACCTCAATCTAGGCCTGGTACGCAAAGAGCAAGGCGACTGGACGGAGGCAGAGCAGCACTACCGACAGGCCCTGAGACTCAACGCCAATTATCCCGAAGCCCACATCTATCTGGGGAATCTCTTTTTCCAGCTAGATCAATTCGCCGTGGCCGAATCGCACTACCGTCAGGCATTGGAATTGGCCCCGGAGCAAGCGAGCACCCACAACAGCTTGGGCTCTGCGCTGGCTTTGCGGGAGCAATATGATACCGCGATTTACCACTTCCGGCAGGCACTGTTGATCCGACCAGACTATGCCCAGGCCCGTGAGAATCTGGAGCGGGCACTGCGCCTGCGCTAAAGCGTCATCGACATAAGGGATAGTAGCTATTTGACGGGCGTCGGTTTAGCGGCCTAACTGCCCGCCATTGCAGTGGCGCTTCCGTCCCCGCATCGAGCGCAAAGCGACGTGTGAAATAACGTCTAGTCAACAGGCCAGATGGCGTCCATCGGCCATGCGTCCAGCGATACCAGCCGCGCGGTTCCACCCCGTGCGAAAAACTCGACGCCCAGGCTATCGCGTCGGTCGGGGTAGATGCGCTTGGCCAGATAGTGGCGGCCATTGGCAAAGACCTCGACGACGCTGCGGTCGACGAAGACCCGCAACTCCAGCAATTCTCCATAGGGCAGCCCAAACGAACAGCGCTCCGAGTCGCGATTGCTCACCTCTGCACTGATACTCGAGCGCGTGATATCCAGAATCAACTCCCGCAGCGGCTGCAGTTCTTTCGGTGCGCGGTGGGTATGCCATGGATTGGCATTAAAGCGGATCTGCGTCTGCTCCTGGCCATCGGGGGAAGAGCGGATATTCAGCCCAAACTCCTCGGCATCGTCCCACGTGAAAGTCGCGCGAATCTCCAGCTGGTCGCCCGCGATTCCGTCGAGGACAACGGTGTTATCGGCGAGTGGCAGATCGGTGACGCTTTGGCGTGTCCCGCGCAAGATCTCCAGCTCCGGGACCGGCGCCATCAGCAATCCGCCATCCTCCGCTGGCGAGAGCGCGATCGGCAGGGCGAAGATACCGGCCCAACCCGCAGCGCGTTGGGCATAGCCGTAGCGCGCCTCGTGGATCCGCCCGAACAAAATGCGCCGACCCTGGTCGTCCAATAAGGTCAGCCCTTCGTTGTAGACGCCGGGGCGACCCGCTGCGCCATAGGCCAGGCGTCGGTGGTATTCAGGCGTGAACTGGTGGTCGACGTAGGTGCCGGTATAATACTGCGCGCCGTGCGGGTGGCTGGTAAAAAAGAGTACGTGCCGGTCGCCGAGGCGAAAGAAGTCGGGGCAACCGCAGTCCTCGCCCCAATCGGTAAAACGTCCGCCTTCGTAGAAGGGATGCAGGTATTCCCAGTGCGCCAGATCGTCGGACCGGAAGAGATAGGCCGCGTCCGGCGGGCTAGCCCCGCTATTGCCGGTCAGGGCGTAATAGGTATCCTCTTCGATCCAGGCGCACGGCGCCCCGCCGATGCGGTACGGGTCTGTGGGCCCAGGGTTGGGGATGATGGGGTTAGCCGGGTGTTTATCCCAGGCGACCAGCAGGTCGTCGTCGCTGGTGGCCAGGCAGATGCCGTCGGGTACGCCGTGGTATATAAACGCGGGTGTGCCTTCCCGGGTGACAAATGCCGCCCCGCTGTAACACTGTTCGCGGTCCGCTGCTCCCGGGGTCGGCGCCAGGGCGATGGGATGGTCCTCCCAGTGGACCAGGTCTGCGCTGGAAGCGTGGCCCCAGTGGATGGTGCCATGGAAGGCTCCGTTGGGATTGTACTGATAGAATATGTGGTAGCGCCCTTGCCAGAAGATCGTCCCGTTGGGGTCGTTCATCCAGTTGGCCGGGGCCAGGAAGTGGTAGGCCGGCCGGTGCGGGTCGGAGGCCAACTCCAGCCGCCGTGGGTCGATGTCGTGCTCTTGTGATAGGCTCATAGTGTTTAGACTTCGTCGAGGCGCCATCTGGTGGCGCCGATATGGGTGATGCCATCCTCCATCGTAATCCAGTAGCAGGTAAAGAGCGAGCCATCGGCGAATTGCACGGTGATCGGATAGCCCACGTCGGCTCCGCCGCCGTGCGTCTGATCATCGGGCCACAGCGTCGAGGTCGCGCCGGCGTCGTCGCGCAATACAATGGTGTTGTCGACATCCCAGACCTTGCCGTCGTCCTCGCTTAGCACCATGCGAATTCCCATTGGCTCCCAGCGGTAGGTCACGCCGCAGAGCAGACGCCCGTCCTGCAGCCGCAGGATATGCGGTGGATAGCCCTTGATGTCGGTCTGCAGGGGTTGCGACCAGGTGAGGCCGCCGTCTGCTGACCAGCTCTCCAATAAATGGCCTGCCGCGTACTGGCCCGGCGTCGCGTGGCGCATAAGAGCCAGGACCTGGTCCGGCGCCGTTTCGAAGAGAGAGGTTTCGTCCGCCTGCACGTCGGAGATGCTGGGGGATATGGGAAGCAGCCGCCAGTTGTCTCCCTGCGCATCGGAGCGCCAGACGAAGTTCTGTCCGCGGCTGCCGTCCTGATTGCGGGCGTAGACGGGCACGAGAATGTGGCCTGCTTTCAAGCGCGCCCAGCGGGGAAAGGCGGTCAGCCAGCTAAAGCCGGGAACCGGCCATTCGCGGCGCTGCCAGGTTTGCCCCTGGTCTTTTGAACGCTGGACGAAGACTTTGGGCACCCCGACGAGGATCTCTTCGTCGAGGTTATTGGGATGCTTGCCGGCGTAGAAGCCCAGGGCCTCCGCTTCTTGCTGCCGCTCTTTGGGCCAGGTTTCGAAGCCCACAGTACCGGCGGCCAAATAGGTCCCGTCGGGCTGGATATCGGCGTAGCGGTCGTAGCGCTCGCGGGGATGGCTGCCGGGCCAGGCCAGCGGAATGGTCTGGTCGTCGGTCTCGGCGAAGGTCTCTCCCTGGTCCTCGGAGACGAGGACGACCCACTCGGCCATGCCGAAGTGGTCGGCGAAGGGGGAGGAAACGACTCCGACGGCCAGCCGACCGTCGGGCAATAATTGCGGCACCGGACCCAGCGAGTAATGGTCTGGGCGTTTGTAGAGTATGCTGTGTCGCATATAGGTGCTCCTTAAACGCGAATGGATAGAAAGTATATAAGGTGCTTTTAAATCGCCTGGTCAAGCCGTGGTGCGGCAAGGCGGTTCTATATATTGCGTACCCGGCTGTATAGCTTCTGTTTGGTGCAGTAGCAGTTTCCATCACAGGCTATGCCCCAGCACGCCTGCATTTGACTATATTGAGCTGTCAGTGGTTCTCGTTTTGCCCATTGGCTGGAGTTCTGAATGACTGATAGTGCAAAAGACTGTTCACCGACGCACTCGAAGCGAATCGGCAAACGCCTATGACCTGTCCCCGCCTGACCGTTGTCGGCAGCTTTGTCGTCGGCCTGACCATCCGCGTGCCGCGCCTGCCGGTGCTGGGCGAGAGCCTCTTGGGTGACGAATTCGACCTGGGGCCTGGCGGCAAGGGCACCAACCAGGCCATAGCCGCCGCCCGCCTGGGCGCCGATGTGAGCCTGCTGGCCTGCGTCGGCGATGATCTGCTGGCCCAGGTTGCCTGGGACACCTTTCGCCAGGAAGGCATCGACCCGGCGCAGATCCACACCATATCCGCTGCCAATACCGCCGTCGGCGTGGTGCACCTGACGCCTGAGGGCGAGAACTGCATTGTCGGCTATCTGGGTGCCAATATCGATATGCGCCCCGAACACGTGGACGCGGCCGAGGACCGCATCGCCGAAAGCGATATGGTACTAACGCAGTTTGAAGCGCCCGCGGAGGTCATTCGCCGCGCCCTGGAACTGGGTCGCAAACACGGTGTTACCACGCTCTGGAACCCGGCCCCGGCCCAGGCCGTTGCGCCCGATCTTTTGACCTTGGCCGATATCCTGACCCCCAACCAGACCGAACTGCGCATTTTGCAGGGGTTGCCGCCCGACGACCCGACGCCCGATGAGGAGCTCGCCCAACGCTTGCTCGATAGCGGCGTGCGGCGCTTGGTGATAACGCGCGGCAAAGAGGGGGCGTTGCTGGTTGCGCCGGACGGCATCGCCCATATCCCGTCCTCTGCCGAGATCAGGGCAGTGGATGCAACCGGCGCCGGCGACAGCTTTAACGCTGCCCTGGCCGTGGGTCTGGCAGAAGGGCTGGAGTTGCCGCAAGCCACCGTCCGTGCCTGCTATGCCGGCGCCTACGCCGTGCAGCATCTGGGCGTTATCGACGGCTTGCCGACGCAGGAGCAATTGGCGGAATTCATAAAGCGGACGGGCAGGTGAACTCATGGCAGTAGATTGGTTGGCCAAGCGCGGGCAATTGCTGAGAGATGGCGTCTGCGTTGTCGAAAACGTCCTCGACGGCGCCATGCTGCAACGCGTCCGCGCCATAGTTGATCAAGCGCTCGCCGCGCTGGACGCCGACCACCGGCGCGAGCAGCGCTCTACCGGCTCGATGGTGGCCAATCGCCACCTGCCGCATTTAGATGAATTGATCGCCTGGCCTGGGACCTGGGATGTGCTAGCGTGCCTGGGCTATGCCGAGTGCAAGTTTTCGCGCGCCTATCTGATCAGCAAACCGCCGCAGAGCCCGCAGTTGTTCTGGCACCAGGACTTTACCGCCTGGTCGGGCGAGCCCCGCGCCTTCGACGAGATCTCGCCGCAGTTATTCGCCATGTTCTACCTAGTCGATACCACGAGAGAAAACGGCTGCCTGCGCGTGATTCCCGGCTCGCACCGCAAGCGCCATCCGCTGCACGACCAACTCGACAATGCCCACAGCGAGGCCAGTCGTCGCATGGACGACCCGGATTCGCCGCTCTATTCCTCTGTGCCCGACGAATGCGCCGTGCCCGCCCGGGCCGGCGATCTAGTGCTGGGTGACGGTCGGGCGCTGCACGCGGCTCATGCCAATAGCACCGACTGCGAGCGTCCGCTGATCACCATCTGGTACCATCCGTATTTCTCCCGGCTGCGCGAGGGAACTCAGCGCCAGATCGCCGAGCTGGCACGAGCCGAAGTCGAGCACTGGCCGGAGCAAAACCGCCGGACCGTAGCGCCGATCATCGCCGAGTACGGAGGCAATGCATCGCCCTTGCCCAGAGACCGGGTGCCGGGGCCGGAATTTATTTGATCCCCATCCTTTGCACGCCGCGATAAACGCCAGAATCTCGGCCGTATCCCATTTTTGCCCGATGCGGTTTCGCCGAGGTAAATTAGGCTAAGAAAATGGGGTGGAGAAACCGTCCTCTTTATGGATTTTCGATTGACGCGCCGTTCTCGATCACCGATCCTTCTGTCGATCTATACTTAGAGCCCTCTATTTGATGGCAGGAGAGCCGTTGTTTGTGTCGGCACAGCCAGGGGAATCAGCATGAAGATTAGTGAAATTGAACTCATCACGTTTACGATCACGAGTAGTGGGACCCGGACCAGGTGGGGTTATGGCGAGCCCGGGCCGCAGCGGGAAGTGCCGCACTCCATCATGAGGCTTGCCACCGACGATGGGCATGAGGGCTACTCGGAGCAGGGTTGGCCCGGTTATTTTCATACGCCCCGGCAAGATCAGATCGACGATCTCGTCAAGCCATTGCTCATCGGTGAAGATCCTCTGGACAGGGAGAGGCTGTGGCAACTCATGTCGCGCCATCTCGGGTTTTCAGAGGGCCTGGTGGGCAATATCGACTGTGCCCTGTGGGATCTCGCGGGGCGGATGACCAACCTATCCGTTTCAAGGTTGCTTGGTCGCGCCAGGGGCAAAATCAAGGCCTACGCGAGTACGGCCCCCAACCTCGGGACTCCAGAGCACTATGCACAACACGCGCTGGACTGCAAGCAGGCCGGTTATAAGGCGTACAAGGTGCACGCTAATATTTACTGGGATCCGGCCAAACAAGAGGCCGCTCCCGGGCGACCGGCTTTTCCAAAGGAGGATGTGGAAGTGTGTCGGGCGGTGCGCGAGGCCGTAGGGGATGATATGGTTCTGATGCTCGACCCCTGGGGCATCTACACGCTCGAGGAGGCCATCTGGGTCGGTCGGCAGCTCGAAGAGCTGGACTATTACTTCCTCGAACACCCTATGCACGAGCGGCTCATCGAGCCCTACCGCAAGCTGTGCAGCGAACTGCGAATACCGATATGCGGTCCCGAACTCGCTCCCGGCGGGGTTTTCAGCCGCGCTGAATGGGCGCTGCAGCGCGCGACGGATATCGGCCGCACGGATGTGAACTTCGGCGGCATCACGGGGGTGCGCAAGACAGTGGATATGTACGAAGCGCTGGGCATGAAGTGCGAGATTCACGTCGGCGGATTCGGCAACGCCCAAATCCTCGCGGCAACAGACGGCGACCTATGTGAGTATTTCGAGCGTGGATTGTTGGGACTGGAGATGGTTGATACACCGATGCCGCCCTATCTGCAAGCGCAGTGCGATCCGATGGACGACGACGGGAATGTGTTGCTCCCCGATGGTCCCGGCCTGGGTTGCGAGCTCAACTGGGACTATATCAACGACCACCGGGTTGGGCACTGACAACCGAAGGGCGAGTGGATAATTTCCGGACTTCTCCTTCAGTTCTGAGGAGTGTCGAATTCCGGCAGGAATTCCCTTAGCGCCGCGAAGGCTGTGTCCGCTTCTTCATCGGTCAATGCCGTCTTAGGCGGGGCGACCCACTTTTCCATGAGGTCGAGTCGGCTCAGCACGGCCTTGCCAGTGGCGTGGAAGAACGGGTGCAGTGGCCGAAAAATCGCGGCGAAGGCATTCATGCGCCGCTGGGCCGCAAAACTCGCCGGATAATCTCCCGCCCGCCAGGAATCGTAAATCTGCACTGCCAGCTGCGGAGTGATATTGGGTAGGAGTCCGGTGGTCGCGCACACCCCGGCGTCGAGCAACTGCAGCAAGAAGGCTTCGCCGCCGACCACGATGCGAAACTCGTCATCGGGGTCGAGCGCAGCGAGGTAGGCGAGGGTATTGGCCGGAATACCGGAGCTGTCCTTGGTGCCCTGTACGCCCACGTCCCGCAATCGCGGGATCGTGGCCGGTTCCACCGCGACATTGGTCAACCCCGGGATATTGTAGAGCAAGACGGGCAGGGGCGAAATTTCGACCAGGTCGGCGAAGAAGCGCACCACTTCGTCCTGGGTCATCGGAAAGTAGAAGGGCGGGTTGACCAGCAAGCCGTCGGCGCCGAGATCGGCAGCGGCCTGGGCCTGCTCGTGGGTGTGCCGGACGTTTGGCTGGCCGCAGCCGACGATGACCGGGGCCTGGCCGGACAGCTCCTCGACGACGGCGCGGATGGCGATTTCGCGCTGGTCGTCGTCGATGCCGGCGAATTCGCCGCTGGTGCCGACCACGACTACCCCCTGGCAACCGTTGTCGAGCAGTCGGCGTGCGCTGCGCCGCATGGCCTGCGGATCGACGGCGAATTTTTCGTCCAGTGCGGTCAAGATGGCGGGGATAATACCTCGTATGCGTTCCTGGAAGGGAGTCATCAAGTACCTTTCTGTTTTTTTTCGTTATCTCTTGCCGCGCCTAGGACCCACTCGTTGCTCGACTGAACTCCTGCCACCGTCGTCCGGCACATGATGCGGCGCTGATCCACGGGGTAGGGGAGTCCGCGATGCAGTACGCAGCGGTTATCCCAGATCACCACGTCGCCCACGCGCCAGCGGTGCCGGTACACCTGGTTGCCGCGGCAGGCCTCGGCGCAGAGGGATCGCAAGAGCGCACGGCCTTCCTCGAGTTCTACGCCGGCGATATGACTGGCGTGGCGACCGATGAAGAGATTCTTGCGTCCGGTGGCCGGGTGGGTCGCGATGATGGGATGCTCGACGGGCGGGATGGCGTCTAGCTCCTCGTCGGACATGATGTCGAGGCCGCCGATTTGCCCCTGGCTATAGCGGTAGCTGTGCACCGCGATCTTATTGGCGAGCCAGTGTTGCTGCTCCCCGTCCAGCGCATCGTAGGCGGCCCGCATGTCGGCGAATTCAGTTTCACCCCCTTCGTGCGGCACGGCATCGGCGCGGAGCAGGGAGGCTTTGGCGGGATTGCTCTTGAAAGAGCTGTCACTGTGCCAGATTCGATTGCCCTTGTTGTGCAGAAAGCGCGCACTGCCCACCGGGTCGATGCGGCCGTCGGGACCCACATTCGATGCCATGAAGATTTCGGGATGCGCGCCTTCGACCGCCGTCGTCTGCAGGCGCTCGAGAGGGCCGAAACGGCGGCTGAAGGCGATGTGCGCCTCGTCATCGAGGTGCTGGGCGGGAAAGATCAACACCGCGTACTCGTGCCATGCCGTTTCCAGGTCGGCGAAGGCGTTGGCCGAGAGGGTGCGCAGGTCGATATTGGTGACGGTGGCGCCCAGGGTGGCGTGGGTCGGGTGGATGTCCATGCCTGTATCTTCCCGTTTGCTCTCGTCAAGAAATGGTGCTCAGAGTTCGCTCGAGGGCCATGCGAACGGGCGACGGCCGTCGTGCCCGTAGGTGAAGAGCGCGGTCCGTCGCGGCGACTCGGCCTCCCAGCGGTACGCTCCGTGACCGACTGTCCCGCCCAAAAAGAAGAGTACGGAACCGCGACGCATGGGAATATGGCGTATCGGTGCGCGCTCGTTGCAGGTCCGCACCGAGTGCGGCATGGGGTAGCACGATTTGTGCGTGCCCGGGATTACGACAAAACCGCCATCGCCGGGTTCGACGTCGTTGAGTTGCCAGGCGACATTGATGCCCGATTTCGTATGTACGCGCCCGTTCACCATCTCGTAGTGTTTGCCAATGGAGGTCGGGTTGGCGTTGCCCGAATGCAGCATCTGCCCGCTCGAGCCTTTGATGTGGCACAGGGCGGTGTTCTGAGTTACTTTGTACCCCGCGCCAATCATCCAGTTCAGGCGCTGGATGACGGCCGGATGCGCCATCATTTTGAGGAAGGGCTCGTTGTGTGGTGCCGGTAGTTGGAACAGGTCCTTGAGATCGGGCCGGCCCGTGCCCGATATCGTCGGTGCACCAGGGATCTCGGCCAGCGTCACGTCCCCGTCGAGCTTGTCGCCCGCGCCCCGGTAAATCATGCGATCGAGGTTGGCGTCGATGCCCGTTATGGCCGCGTCGATCCACTCGTCATCCATGACGCCCTCGACCAGCAGGTAGCCATTTGTGTCGAACGCCCAGCGCTCGGCGGCATCGTCGCGGCGTTCAAACTCGAGGGCTGAGCTAGCTCTCTGCGCCGCTTCGTTGGAAGAAGCAAGCCAGGTGGTAGCGCCGTCCGACAGCACCAGGCGATCTGAATTGCCACCCGTCAGCACGGTTTGTTCGGCCTCGCCCAGATCTTCCGCCCATACAGGCAGGGGCTGCTCCTCTTGCGGGTCGGAAGAGACCTGCGGTCGAGCTGCGCGCGAGATGAAATTCATAACCAGCAGTTCGCCGCCATCGCCCTGGGGACAGATGCCGTGCAGCGCGCTGGCGGCGCAGAGCAGCACGTCGCCCGCCGCCAGGGCCGGGCGTTCGGCGAAGCGGCTGGAGGACGGAAGCGGTGGGGCGGGCAGTCCGCTCTTGTGCGAAGAGGGCACGACCACCAGCGGGGATTTGCCGTCTGCGGAGTCTGTGAGGGCGATGGCTACCACCAGTCCCTGGCATTGCCGGATGCGGACCTCTTCCCAGGCGCCCCCGGCCCGCGAGAGCGAAGCTCCGTCGGCGTTGTGGCCGTTCCACCCGGTCAGGTTGATGTACGCCCGGTCGAGCGAGTGCGCCCCGCCTTCCAGGGGCAGTGAGGCCTCGTCATGCTCTCCTGCGGCGTCGGCAGGGACGTGCCGCACAGGGCCGTCTTGGCGAAATCCGTCGCCGCAGAGTTCGTGCACGTAGCGTCCGATAGCACCGTTCTCGCTGCATAGATCGTCCAACCCATCGCTGTTGGGGTGGCATGCGGACAGCTCGGTTTGACTGAGGGTTTGCGGCAGTACGACGAACCCGAGCGCGTCAAAGGTGAAGTTCTGCTCTGTGGTGAGGATCGAGAGTTCGTGCGCGCGCTGTGCTTCGTTCCAGTGGCGCACGGTGTAGGTATCGTTGCCCATGGTCAGACCTCATCGGCTCCAGTTTATAACAGTTGTGGCGGGCGTAATGTTGGGTTGCCAGCGCGAGTATAGTGAATATAAAGGTGCTTTTAGGGGATCGGGTCAAGCGGGATAAGTAGAATTGGCGCCAATTCTGCCCCGGACACCAGCGGCGATTGAAAATCCGTGTCACTCGTGCTCTTTGCTGCCGATTCTGGTTGCGATGCGTATGGTAGTTGATCGATGTATCGAGCCTTTATCGACTTTATTTGGCAGCAGGATCTATTGATGATGTCGATGTAAACGAATACCCAGGCGATAGTTTTATCGCCATTTATCACCGGGGCTAAGGTTGACGAGCGTTTTAAAAGACTACACTTTCTGCGGCTCACACCTCGAACTTAAAACCAACCAGTTCATTGCTGAAAAGAAAGCCCGCCATGCTCAACGCCGTGAAACAGCTGAATTACACGATCATCCTTTGCGACGATAT
>MDTE01075808.1_pt1 | contig 12731 bp, 15 predicted proteins | sample 811231 | NCBI WGS metagenome assembly MDTE01 (sample SAMN05326651, study PRJNA326480) | marine metagenome | isolation source: seawater | place: Indian Ocean: Red Sea | collected 2010
CTTAAAATTATTTCATTTTATGCAAAAAAAGCAAGAGGGATGATGGTCAGATATATTGTTGATAATTCTGTATCTAGCTACAATGAATTGCTTGGTTTTAATTTAGGTAATTATTCATATAACGAGGCTGAAACATCGGATAAAAATTTCCCAGTTTTCACAAGATAACTAATCTTTAATTAGCTTAATAAAATCTCGGGTTTTTGATACACCATGCAGTATCACTTCACTTACTTTCTAAACATGTTAATAGTACTTTGCAAAGTATAGTCTTTGATGCATATTTGATATTAGAATATTCCAATATATTTCTAGGTGTTTATTCATTTATAGTTTATACTTTCAAAAAAGAAACTATTGTGTATAAACTATATGCACTTGTTGAAACTATTGGATATTCTTATTTTAGAATAATTTGTTTTGGAATAGAATACAAGAATAATATTATGAAAGTTGAAACAATAGATCTTATTTTTATTTCATTATTATATTTTTTGGGAATATTTTGGTCTTTCAAACTTTTAAAAATTTCGTTGTCAAATTTTAAAAAACAAGATGTTATTATTGCTAACAAAGAATTATAAATGTGTTGCTATATATGATTTTGGAAAAAGTATTCGAAAAGTATATATAAAAATTAGTACTAGAATATAAAACACACAACTTATAACCAACATACTATGTTATAAATGACTTTACCCAATCAAACTCATTTCCTAGTAACTTATGCAATTCCTCAATGTTGTTTACTTCTTTAAACTTATTTTGTAATATTAGTTCTTTTAATTTTTCTTTCAAAAGAGAAGTTTTTTGCGGAGACAAATCTTCATACAAATCTGGATTCAATCCATATTTGTTGAAAACTTTGTTTGTAATATATCTAGAATGAAAAAAGAATCCTCTCAAAATTTCTTCGTCTGTAAAGGACATCATCGTGACACTACAAATATTTTCAAGTTTTTGCTGATGAAGTCGGTCAGTACACTGTGTACTTTTATTAAAATGTTTTATCCACATTTCCAATTTGGAGGATCAAACAACACTAAGCGTTTCAAAAGATATTGAAATATATATACACAATTTTTGGAAAGTGAAAATCCTGAAGTCTTAAAGTCTCAAAGTCTTAAAGTCTCAAAGTCTTAAAGTCTCAAAGTCTTAAAGTCTATTGCAGTTGTTGGAAATGGATCAATAAGTGAACAAGATAGATTGTCAATAATTTTTTCCGATATTATTATACGCTTCAACGATGTTAAAAAATAAAAAAAGTGAAGAGCGCACGACTATTCACGTTATAAGATACCCTCATTTTGCATACGTCGAATCACGATTTATATGGTATTTATATCCGAGTAAATAATCTAAATATAAATTTAAATATAGATACAATGAAGTGCAACATGATAAGACATTGTTGAGCCCAGCGTGACCGAAACCTCTAGTATTGTGTAACCATATTTTTCCAAAAAAATGGTTTTATTTTTTTATTGTATAAAGAAGTGTTGAAGTTGAATGATCTACTATCCAGAAAATGAGGGTTTATTTGATTCCATGTTTGTACCCATAAAATAGGCAAACCATCATATTTATAAAAATCTGCATCGTTATATTCTGACCGCAACATGATGGGAATTGTTTTACAACTAAGAGCTTCCCATACACGAAAAGTATCTCTGCCTCTTCCACGTGGTGCTAATACATACTTTGACATACACAGTTCATTATAATAATCACGTAATCGTAATTTCATGTTTATATCACAAAGTATCCCATTTTTGTTAAGTGTTTCTGAAGCATTTATTCTATTTATATAACGGTCCATACAACAACACATTATACGTTTGGTCTTTGTAAAATTTCGTGTATTCAATAATTTTTCTAAAACATGTGTATTTTGAATTCCTAATGGAATAGACTTGTATTGATCAATATATTTATCGTGTATGTTTGTCGCATAAAATTTTAACCTATTATTTCTTAATTTTAATGTTTTATTCAATATATCCAAGTACTTTTTTTGTTTCATATTAGGCATGGGTGTATCATCACGTGCTATAATTATAAATGTTTTATTAAATTCCGAATTTGTCTTTTTGATATTTTCAAGTGCTGTTAATAACATCCATTCCATGTTTACAAATAAAATCATTGATTCAGAGTTACATGGTGTGTAATACCATTTCAAATCTGGTAAGAAAATACCATGTGAAATTTTCGCAAAAAGCATAGCGTTTATATATATATCTCGGTTTCCAAATCCATTGAAATCGTTTTTTCTAACAATATTCATATTTATGTCATGTAAAAATTTTTCTTTTTGTAACCAATGATTTGTATTACAATCAAAAGTCGAATAATTATTCATTTTTTTATAAAACTTTAATTAACTACAGTAAAAATACGACTGGTTTTAATATATTTATTATAACTATTAATATTCCCAACCTGTTTCGTTCCAGGGTTGCCGCTTTAAAGGGTGCGGTTCGTTCTTCCAGGCATTTCCCGTTCGGTTAATACGCATAATTAAAATTATAAGAATGATCAAATTTACAACGATTGCACCCGCAACAATACCAAAGTTCGCCCATTCACTTTGAACGGCCATAATTATTACTGTAATAACTAGACCAAAAAGAGAAAGTATAAAAACCAATGTTAATACCGTTAATCTTGCTATGAGCAAAGACTTTTCTTCCTTAAAAATTTCCTTAAATGTTTGACCCATTTATAGTATATAATATTTTTTATTTTAGAAGTTGTCGATGGACAAAGATACTTCTGTACGTTACTCTCAAGATGTGGTTCGAGTCTTAAAGTACAAAACTTTGAGACTTTAAGACTTTAAGACTTTAAGACTTTAAGACTTTAAGATTTTGAATCGGGAGAGGATACTATGTGGCATTTTCGATACAGAGATATATTAAACGGTAAGTTTTGAAACGATATATTTCAGGAAAAAATACGTAAACTATTAATATTTTTTCTAAGTAAATATAAATGATTCATAAATCTAACAATGAATTAAATATAATATTTATTGTAATTTTAGTAAACATAATTATGGATGTTTTTAAAACTAAAATAAAAAGTATATTTTCACCACATGACACAAAGTATACATTTTGCAAGTATGACAAACATCCAAACGAAAAATACAATATATCCGCAAAAAATGCATTTACTAGATTAGGGTCTGTTTCAAACACTCAAAACTTACTTTTATCTAGTTCTGATGGATCAACCTTGTCTACAAAATCTCTAAAAGATATTTACGACGCAATAGAATGGGCGAGGCAAGATGCTAAGGAACATGCGAACACGAAATATGAACAAGCTAAAGATTATACAGACGACAGTTTTAAAAACTTAAAAAAATATATGTCCGTTGAATTTTTACACAATTTCGTACATAACAAAGCCGGTGATTCTGGTAAACTTACGGGAAAAAGGGTTGAAATACCGACGGGTGCCCATTTTCGTAAAAGATTTGGTGAATATTATACTTGTCAAAATGGGAATAAACGTCCAGGATGTAATGCGCACTCGAATGGTCACACCTATGGAACCTGTGCAAACTGTTCAAACTGTATAGACTCGAGACATTCAGAGGGTGCTGTTATATACTGCTGAACTCGATTCTTGATGGACTTACTATAAAAATTACATAAACATAGACATTTTATATTGATTTAAAAAAGTGTTGGACCAAATACTTATCCACATACTCTTGATCACAGTGTCTTACCTTCTAATTGCGTACCACACCTTGAAATACCTTTGTGTATTTATATCTATAGAGTGTGAAATCTATATTTTGAATTTTCTACCCTCTTCTTTTGTATATTTTTATAAATAGTCAGATTTACAGTTTTATTTTTTTCCAAAAATGTGTGGTATTTTCGGTTGCATAGATTATGAACATGAATCATTAAATGAAGGTTTTATGTTAGGTCAACCGAGAGGGCCTGAACAAAGCAAATTTGAAAAAAAAAATGGAAATACATTTGGTTTTCATCGTCTTGCGATAAATGGATACCAAAAGAAAGAGTCGGAACAACCTATTGAGCTAAAAGGATGCTATCTAATATGCAACGGTGAAATATATAACTGGAAAAAATTACACGAAGAAGTAAAAATTGAAACGACAACATTTTCGGATTGTGAAATAATAATTCATTTGTATAAACTATTTGGAATAAAATATACATTACAAAAGTTGGATGGTGTTTTTTCATTTATTCTTATGGACACAATCGAAAACAAAGTAATAGTAGCACGTGACCAATTTGGTGTTCGACCGTTGTTCGAGTGTGAAATCGAACAAAATAAATATATTTTCGCATCGGAAATGAAAATGATTTCACGTTTCACCGAAAATGAAATAAAACAGTTTACACCAGGATGTTTTAAAACAATCAAGAACGGGGTCACTGTAGAAGAAAAATTTTCGATAGTTTCACCATTAGAGATAAATTTTACACTTGAAGAATCTTTGAAACTTGTAAAAACATCATTTACAAATGCAGTGATCAAACGCGTAACTTCGACGGACAGAGAAATCGCTTGTTTACTATCAGGAGGTTTGGATAGTAGTCTTGTGTCTGCGATCGTAGCCAAACAGTTGGCACCTACAAAACTTCACACATACAGTATCGGCATGAAAGGTTCAACTGATCTAAAAAATGCAAAAATTGCTGCCGAGTTTATAGGTTCGATACACCACAGCATTGAGCTGAGCACAGAAGATTTTTTGAGTGCAATCGAAAACGTTATTTACGTGATAGAATCTTATGATGTCACATCAGTTCGTGCAAGTGTCGGAAACTGGCTGATTTCAAAATATATTAGTGAAAATAGTAATTCAAAAGTAATATTCAACGGAGATGGTGCAGATGAATGTTGCGGGGGTTATATCTACATGAGTCAGGCACCAAATTCATTAGAGTTTGACAAGGAGTGTCGTCGACTGCTCGAAAACATTCATTTTTACGACGTTCTCAGATCTGACAGATGTATTAGCTCCAATGGGTTAGAACCAAGAACACCATTTTTAGATAGATCTTTTGTAAATACTTATCTCAGCATACCTGTTGAATTCAGATTCACAGGTGTTGGAAATGAAAAAAAATTGCTGAGAGATTCGTTTGCCGATTCTGGACTATTACCGGATAATATTCTATATAGACGAAAAGAAGCGTTTAGTGACGGTGTTAGTTCGGTAGATGAATCTTGGTACACTGTTATTTCAAATCATATTGAAAAAAATAAATTAGCAAAAAATGAAAAAGAATATTATAAACTTGTTTACGAAAAGTTCTATGGAAAACAAAAGTGTGTACCGGAACCATGGATGCCAAAATTTATCGAATCTTCTGATCCTAGTGCTAGAACCTTGACCAGTATTTACTGATACAACTGCACTATTTAGTCTTTTACAAGTAAGATATTTTGTACACGTTGCCTAGAATATAATACATATTTTTCTATATTAACAAAATTATTTCCAAATATGGTTGATTTTATCTTTTTTATATGTTTTTTGTTCTTGAAATTAAAAGTAATAAAAATTCCATTGTTTTGATATTTGACTCTGTCTATTTTCACTGTCATGTTTAATGGCAATCTATAACCACTTCGTGTATGAATAGAATAAAAAGAATTTTCTTCAAAAGTTTTGTCACATATTAGCTCAGTATGTGCATGTACATAATTGCTTTTAATGTATGGTTCTAGCAACTCTGTCAAAACATGTCCGTAATCATGTTTGTTTAGAAACATCAAAAATGCGCGAATAGAACAGTTCTGTGATCGCTTGCTCATGGGTCTGTGTCGTCACGTGCTACTTCAAGCACAGAACTGTATCGCGGACCTTCTCTTCTTAAATCAACTAGAGCATTTCGTCTTCCTATAAATTGTAAAGCTGGAATCAAAACGTGTGTTTCTTGTACATCGGGGTACTCGGTATTAGTTTCAGAATCGTATCTTTCTATATTGAATCTAGGTTCCATTCTTGGACCTAATATAGTTATTTTTGGTTTTACATCTTTAGCTAACTGTGTCCTACAAATAGGACAGTTAACGTTAAATACTATACTATTAAATATACATTTGCTATGAAATCTATGTCCACATTCAGTTTTACAAACTGCAGTGTCCTCTTTCATAGATTCTAAACATATAGGACATTCATCACCCATTTTTAGTATAAATATATAAAAATAATTGTTTACTACTTGATCAATATACTTTTTTAAATAAATATAGCGAATGTAAAATTATGACAATTGTCCATAAAAAGGAGAGTTTATTGTCGGTAATTGTAATTATAGTTTTACAATATTACAGAAAAATGATTATGAAAAATTGAATTTCAATAAAATATTAAAATGTATAAAAAAGAATGTTTAATCCTATTGGAAATATTTCTGATAAAAATGATATAAAATCTGTAACCATAGAAATTGAAAAAAATATTGCTAAATTTAGGTATCCAATTTACATATTGAAAACTATTGTGTACGTCTCGCTTTCTCTTGGTGTAATAGGGTTTGTGTTTTTTCTGGGCTTATATTACTTACCTTCTAATCTTTTATACAACTTTTATAACTCTGAAGGGATTATAAACCTTTTTTCAGCAATGGGTAAATGGATACAAAATAATTTATTATTTATATTTTTAACATGGTTGCTTCCGATACCTTTTGCTGTATTCTTACCTTTAAAATTTACAGATCCATTTTTGAAAATAACAGCAATTGTATTTACAGTACTAATGTTTTCCAGTTTCTTTATGAAAAATCAACCTCAAGAATTTATCGATTTTTTGAAAAATACACCGGAAGCATCTTATATGTGGTATGATTATGTTACCATAATTTTAGGTTCGTTTATAACACAACCAACTTCATTTCTTCTTATATTTCTGGGGCCGCCAATCTGTGTTACATTTGGAAATTATACACCACAAAATATGTTGTGGTTGTATATTATTTTAAGTTGTGCCAGTATAATTTTTATAATCCAAATATCGAATGTATTTATAAATGAAAATCAAGAATTTTTTATATTAGGATATTCATCATCAAGTACTTACGCGAATCTCTTACAAAGCAGTATGATTCTTGTATGGATACGGTGTTTTCATATTGTTTGTAGAGATTGTTATAGTACTTTTAAAAAATATAATAGTATATACTACCGTTTTATTGCAATTGTATGGTTATTTGTTGGAACAATATTAGTGGAGATATGGGTTTCTACAGCATGGACGTTTCATCTTGCATACTCTGCTTTTATGAAACTCGAACAAGAGCCATTATTTGATTTTTATGGATTAATTACGCGAAGATGTTGTCGACGTGGCAGAAATATATAAATAAAGTTGTACTGGTCTTTGATCCAACAGTGACTGGATCAAACGCGTCATCACAGACTATGGATCAAACGTACTGCGCGCACCAAACAAACACCCTTCCCCGGTTCATCCGACACGAAAATGCCCTCTGGACCACTCAACATCAAAAAGATGATCCAAAAGAAACGTCCTAAGACGTTGCCGATTTTTAAACCCTCGACATTTGTTCTTCCACCAAATACAGCGAAAGACAGAAAACAAGCAGATATTGAAAAGAAAGAAAAACTCGCCCAAAAAAGGGTTGATGATATTAAGAGGTTCAAACGTTCTATCAATCGTATTTGGATGGCAAGATACATTGAAACAAACTATGGGATTCCATTTTTGGAAGTTTGTGATCTCATGGAATCAAAGAATTCGAATATACTCAATCTCGCGAAAAAAATAAAACAGGAGTTGGCCTATGAAAAATTCGGCCCAGATGAGGAAGAGGGAGAGGAGGAGGGTGAGGATGGAGAATATTGACATCATATTAAACAAAAAAATATATTTATTTTATAAATAAAATGTCCGAACAGTTTGAATCTGTAGAGAGGATTAGACGTTTACAACATTACAGATCTTCTATAACTCTTTCAAATTTTATGTTTGGTATAGAAATTGAAATTTTGCCATCATTTGAGTATAACGGTGTTAAATATGCATTTACACCACCATTTCAGACTTCACTTAAAAATATGATAATTCCATACCCTTATGAAATTTCTGAAAAGCTATTGCTTTTACCTTCTGACTTAGACACTCGTCTTATAGACGACAGATACTGGGAGATACGTACGTCACCACATAGATTGGAAAATTACGAAAACTTTGAAAAAGAGATTAAAGAAAATTTTCTTGAGTTGAATAATACATTGAAAAAAATTATTGGTACCGGTATTAGAATTAATTATCCGGACGAGTTTGAACGCATTCCTTTAAAGACTATAGAGTACGATTTTATAAGTGATCATGATGATACAATAGAGTTTAAATTCGAGGATTATACTATGGATTTGTTAAACGTTCAGTTTAACTTTACATTGGTACATTCACCAAGTGCACAACCAAATATTTTAGATAGAAACGATGAATTGCGGGTTGCGCGTGTATTACAACTGTTAGAACCTATTTTGATTCCGAAATTCGCGCGCACGATAAACCAACCATATAATTTCGGTACGGTAGATTTATCTCATGAATTTTTTACAATTAAAACGGAACAAGAAGGACACATGTTACAACCATCTTTTACATCAAGAGTAAACAATGCCGGTATTCGAATCGCAAAACCAGTAAACATAAACATGGCGAAAGTTATGACACTTGACATGAGAACACGTAAAAATGCTAAGTTTGACAAAGGAAAATGGTATATAAGTTCCGATTTTAGGTATGCACCAGATATGAAAAGAGGAATTGGATTTTCATTCGAGGTAAGATTTACCGGTCATATTGTGCATTTTAAAGATTATAAATCATTTATATATTTAGTACGCAATATACTATATAATCAAAAGTCGACGATTCATAATTTAGCATCAATGAGTGAAAACGTAAATAGAATATTTATGAATACGTGTTTTGAAGCAATGGAAGAAAAATCGGAAAATAAAGTAGTGCCTTCCGATTATTTAAAGTTGTTGAAAGATAATATAGGTTTGGAAATACCCCAAGATACCACATTTAGTTCCGCATTAAAAACTGTAATAGATTGGTCTAGTAAATTTAATTAAAGCGTTTAAATATTAACAGCTACATATATAATTATAGTCCATACAGTTGTAGTTCCTAATAAAGTTTTATGGAATATATAAAAATATATGAACTTACCTGTTATTATAACTGAAAATATAGATACAGGATTGTTAAAAAAAAAAGTGGACGAAGCAGGTGCCGTTTTGTTAAGAGGACTTTCTATAGACACGATTGAAAAATTTTCAAGTATTTCAAATAGTTTGGGTTCAAACGATGTAAATATGTCTTGTTCTGCAGGACCAAGAATAGATATGGGTCATAATATATTTACTTCAAATGAAGCACCTTCCAATGAATCGATACCGGTTCATCATGAAATGGCACAGTGTAAAGATTATCCATCTTATGTGTTGTTTTATTGTGTAACTCCTGCCGAAGAGGGAGGTTGTACACCAATTATAAAATCTTCAAAGGTATGCAAGGAATTTAAAAAAAAATTTCCAGAAATAGCAAAACGTATTGAGAAAGAAGGAGTTAGATATTTGAGAGAATTTCCAAACGTAACAGATAATAAATCACCACTCGGTAAATCTTGGAAGGATACATTTCATGTAGAAACGAAAACAGAATTAGAAAAAGTTTTGAATGGAAAAAATATAAAATGGAAATGGCTTGATAACGAAACGATTCAAACTATAAGCGAACCTATAAATATTTTTAAAATTTATAACAATGAGGAAACTATTTTTATGGCAGCAGAAACGTCTTTACTAAATATACAAACAGGACCCAAGAAAAAACTTATACACGGAAATCTAGATTATTTTGATAAGGAAACTGAAAACGCGTTTATTTACATTGGCAAATATGCTTATAATGAATCTATAAGAGTCCCGTGGCAGAAATATGATGTACTTATATTAAATAATAATTTAATAATGCACTCACGTGATCCTTTTACAGGTAGAAGAAAGATACTGGTAAGTTTGGTAAAGTGACTTGAATACAAATAGTCTTACAATATTTTCACAAAACATATGTTTTTATATTACAAAAATACCAAAGACTGACCTATAAAATATTTTTTTTTTTTTAGTAATTAAATGTGGAGAAGTGAACATAACATAAGAAAATTAAGGGTTGTTAAATATAGATCATTGTATTCATTGGCATGCGAACTGTTTAATTATTGTACCCCAACTGTTGAACTAAGCAAATTAGAAGTACAAGGGCTAGAATTATATAAAAAACATATAGTTGATGATATTCATAGCATTGTAAGTTTAGAAAGTATTGCCAGTGAAGAAGAGTTAAATGCACTAAAACAAAAAAGTATAGAAGAAGTTAAAAAAGAAATTAAAAACCCCGAAACAATTGTCTCTAGAGTTATATATAGAATTCTATATGATATTGCAGTAGAATATATACAAACACTCCGATCTCAAATGGATACATTTGTATTAGATGATGATAGTAATAGATGGGTCGAAGAGTTAAACAAAAATGCTGAAAATAGATTAAGGGAAGAAATCGAAAAAAAATTTACTCCGAATTTAGACTTGAATTTTATTGTTTCAGAAATGTTGAATGATATTTCTGAAAATATAATACGATCAGATGCCAATATAGAAAGATACTTCAATAACCGAATAATTTTTGACAGACATGATACATCGTTATCAAAACGTACAAAGTTACCAATACAATTGAGCGAAGCACCACGATCTACAATCAAGGCGGTCTCAACACCAGTAGAACCGGACGAATCACCACCACCTATTGGTGAATATAATTTAGAGAAAGATGAAATAGACGATGTACTAAATAAATGGATATATTATTTGTTATTGAGAAATGAAAGTTTGAATCAATTTATGTTTGTACTTCTTATCACGTTAACTCCACTTGCCTTGCTGAGATTTATTAAGTTAGTACCAAATTATATTATAAGAAAAGTTAAAAAGAAACCTCGTCGTCGTCGTCGTCGTCGCCGTACGGCTGATGATGAGTGCCCTATTTGTTTCCGGACGAAAGACGATGGTGATGTAACGTGGTTTTTTCTTGCAAACTGTGAAATACCACATAAAGTATGCGACGAGTGTGCTCCAAATCTTGAGAATGTATGCCCGATTTGTCGAACGATAGATGAAAACGGATGGGTTCAGGTAGGGTGAGATCCAGGTTGGTTGGAGACATAAGTCTTAAAGTCCTAAAGTCTCAAAGTCTTAAAGTCTCATTTTATTACTCATTTAAATTATACACAAGATTGTTTTCAACTCAAAATATATGATATTTTTTTACCACGACGATGTAACAAGTTGGATCAAATGCATTGTACACACTCGAGCTAGTCGATACAGCCGAATAAGACACAGCTGTCAAAATATGAGCACGATGGTGACATTTCCGCTTCCATACGAAGCGCGCCAGAACACAACGCTCCTGTTGTTTCTCATGTTTGTCAAGCGCAAATACGATGATAATACATCGTATATCTTGATTTCGCTTCTGACACCTTATATGAGGAAGAACTATGTTCTTATAAATACCAGACACTTTGTTTCGGGTTCTATATTTTGTACTGGTTCGAAACTTTATATTGGAACATATGGAAGTGATGTTATCAATATTATGAATGTTAAACGTGCTCGTGTTCATACTCATGTCGAATTCAAACTCCGAAATGAAACATATCATAAAAAAATATCTCACATGGAGAACAATACAGAGATAATCAAATTTGGAAAGAGCTACATATCTTCCGGGAATCGTGTGAAAAAAACACTTTTCGACAAAGACATGTATCGAAAAAGGAAACGCGAAGAAGAAGAATATCGCTGGCATATGTTGACTATTTAGTGTCATCTTATAGTCTTGATATTCTGTTACATCGTACTTTCGAGGTAATATTACTGGGTTGTTTGTATTTTATAAATTAAATAATAGTTCATTGTCACTTTTCCAACATTTCTTCAATTTTTTTTAAATTCTTATAGATTTGAATAAAATAAAAGAAAACTTGGTGGAATACAAAAATGTCTTAAATGAAAAAAAGGAAATGAAACGAAGCCAAACGTAATTCAAAAAAATGCAAATATTTTAATTTAGAAGATTTACATCGCCCTTTGGAGGAATTTGCGTCGCCTCCTTTGTCGCTGCCATCTTTTCAAAAGTCTATTCCAACCGATATGGATACTGTGGACCAAACACGGTGGAGTAGTAAGTGGATCAAACACACATGAGCATTCTTGACTCCATTCTGCAGTTCGACGATGACCTCCTCTGCAAAGAGGTTGAAGAAGAAGCGGAAAAGACTTCTCCTCGTTCATTAAAGAGGAAAAGGTATGATCTTGAAGAAGGAGAAATCGAAGAAGAATGGTACACTGTGTGTACTGGATTTTTTTTTGACATTTCAATTATGAAAAAGGTTCCAGGATGTGTAGAATGTCACAACGGACGTTACTGTGGTCGTCCGCGCCGAATCTAGTAAACATAACTAGTTTAACATTTATTAACCGGAAACGAAAACCTATTTTAAGATTAGTTAAAATAGGTCAGAAAAAAATAAAATGGGTCAGTTTGTATGTGATATTTTTAATTTAAAAAATAATAGGTCATATAAAAAAATAATAGGTCAGAAAAA
>MDTE01099684.1_pt1 | contig 12730 bp, 12 predicted proteins | sample 811231 | NCBI WGS metagenome assembly MDTE01 (sample SAMN05326651, study PRJNA326480) | marine metagenome | isolation source: seawater | place: Indian Ocean: Red Sea | collected 2010
GGACCCAAACTAAAAAAATTTGATAAAATGTGGCTTGCAGATGCAACAAAAACCATTACCCCAAACTAGGTTACTTTTTGCAGCTCCGATAACACTAGTTCTCAAGCCAGATGCAGAAACTATTACAGCCATACTCATTATTATACATTTGTTAATCTAGCTAGACATGTCATCATTTGGAATAATTAAAATCGGAACACGTGGTAGCCCCCTTGCAATAAAGCAGGCTACTGAAGTACAGAATAGGCTTTTGGATCTGAGTCCTAAATTGATTAAGAATCATAGGATACAACTTGTTCCAATAATAACTTCAGGAGACAAATTTAAAAATGTACCTTTATCTGAAGTGGGTGGGAAAGAGTTGTTTTCTAAAGAAATTGACCAAGCCCTCCAAGAAAAAACCATAGATTGCGCTGTCCATTCAGCAAAAGATGTTCCGACTTTTCTTCAAAACGGGATTATCAATGCCGCTATTTTGGAACGAGAGGACCCAAGAGATGCCTTTATATCAAAATCAGGAATAAAGCTGTCGCAACTCGCTGATGGAGGAACTGTTGGAACCACATCTCTTCGCCGCAAATCCCAACTTCTTGCCTATAATAAAAACATCGAAGTAATACCACTCCGTGGGAATATTCAGACAAGAATCGACAAAATAAATTCAGGAATTGCCGATGCAACATTTCTGGCAGTTTCCGGCCTAAAGCGATTAGGCCTGCAAAGTGCTGCGACCGAAATTCTCTCGATAAATACTATGCTCCCTGCTGTTGGCCAAGGGGCACTTATTGTATCTTCTCTGAAATCCAATAATAAACTAAATGAATTGCTGAAACACTTAAATCACTTTGAAAGTGCGATGCAAGTAATAGCTGAGCGTGCGATGCTCAAGGAGCTAAATGGCTCCTGCAACACACCAATCGCAGGCTTAGCTAGAGTTTCACAGGGAAAACTAACCCTACGAGGTCTTGTATCAAAACCTGATGGCACAAAAGTTTGGAGATGCAAAGAAACCGGGATAGCAAGCGATGCACAGTTAATTGGTGAAGACGTGGGGCGCCAACTTCGCGTCGCCATCGGAGACCAAACTATTTACTCTCTTTTTAACAAAAGCAGCATCCCTTAGCCTAAGCTGATAAGTTGTTAAAACGCTACCTTTTTCCCGACCGTACTTCTGAATCAACTCTTAGATAAATATCAGTTCCCATGGCCCCTAATATCTCGAGTTACTCATGCGTTTCGTCATCGACGGTGAATTGTGCGCCAGATTTTTTCTGAAGTAAGGGGCATATCTAAGTTTTCAATATTAAAATTTTTAAGGGCATCCGCTATTGCATTAAACACAACATGTGGGGCAGCTACGCAACCCGCTTCTCCTGCTCCCTTAACGCCAAGTGGATTTTTCTTCGTAGGCGCCTTTTCGTAATATTGAATTTTAATGTTTGGAACATCAAAAGCCCTGGGGAGTGCGTAATCAATAAGGGAGCCCGTCATTAGTTGACCTGAATCACCGTAAACCGATTCCTCCATAAGCGCCTGCCCGATTCCTTGAGCAACCGCGCCCATTACCTGGCCATCAGTCAGCATCCCATTGACGATAGTTCCAAAGTCATCAACAGCCCAGTAATTGACAATATTTATTTGACCAGTTTGCGGATCTACTTCAACCTCACATGCATGGCAGCCATTCGGAATTGAAATAATTTCTCGTTCAAAAATCGCTGAAACATTTAAATAACCATATCCGAATTCGCCAGTAATTATTTCTGAACTGGTCGATTGCGCAATTAAATTCTCGGATGTGATAGACTTGTCTGTTCCTGGGACAAAAAATACTCCGTTCAAAAATTTAAGCTGCGCGTTCTCCTCACCTAAAATATAAGCGGCTAATAAGCAGCCTTTTTTAATGAAAGCAGATGCGGCCTCATACACTGCGCTCCCGCCAACCTCCATTCCCCGTGACCCCCCATGCCCACCACCCAAAGGAGTACGATCCGTATCTCCCTGAAAAAATACTATACTCTCCACCCTAATTCCTAAATACCCAGACAACAGTTGTGCAAAGGATGTTTCATGTCCGGTTCCGGTCGAATGGCTCCCAACGGAGAGCTCTATTTTGTTGTCATCACGGACAGTAATTCCAGCAAATTCTTTAGAGCTCCCCCCTGTGCATTCAAGATACGGTGCTATTGAAAATCCGTAAAGTTTACCTCGCCTGTTTGCAGAAGATGCTCGTGCGGGAAAACCTGTTCGATCAGTCAAAGAGAGAGCCTGGTCAAAAACTTCGACGAAATTGCCACTATCAATATCCAAGCCCATAGCAGTTCTTAGGGGCAGGGTGTTTGCTTGAATTAAATTCTTTTTTCTTAACTCAGTCGGATCAAAATCTAACTCTCGCGCAGCCTCTTCAATAATTCGTTCAAGTTGAAAAGCTGCTTCTGGCCTACCAGCCCCCCTATATGGGGCCATTACCACCGTATTAGTAAAGACAGCCTTGGCATAAAAGTATATAGAATTAAAACTATACGGTCCCCCTTGGGTGCGAGCTGTTCCTGCTGTTGGTGTAAAAGGCCCAATTGTGCCACAATAGGCACCTAAATTCCCAACTGTTTCAGATCTCAACCCTAAAAATTTTCCTTCTTTTGTGAGTGCCAAAGATACCGTGCTGACTTGACCACGACCTTGAGTGTCTGACAAAAAGCTCTCTGATCGATCTGCTACCCATTTAACTGGTCTGCAGAGCTTCTTTGATGCATGCAAGATTAATGGAGGTTCTGGATAAGTGCCATTTTTCACACCGAAACCACCCCCTATATCGGGAGCAACATGATGAAGTTTTTCCTTCTCAAACTTCAACACATTAATCGCGTAGGCGTCTCGATTTTCATGAATATTCTGTGATGAATTGAATAGAGTTAAACGTTTAGTATCAAGGTCATAACTAGCGATAGCACCACGCGGCTCAATCGGAACTCCCGCTACTCGGTTATTTTTAATTTTTCTAGAAATTACATAATGAGCACTCTCAAAAGCTGCTGCAGTCTTAACCCTGTCACCTAGTTCAAAGTCAAGACATAAATTATTAGGGATGTCATCCCAAAGCTGAGGTGCCCCTGCTTTAAGCGCCTCCTCCGGATCGGTCACCACTTCTAATTCTTCATAATTTACTTCAATGAGTTCCACGGCATGAAGTGCTGAAGATTTTGTTTCGGCAACAACCATTGCCACTATCTCACCAACAAAGCGAACGCAGTCAATTGCTAAGCAATGTCTGGGTGGCACCTTCATTTTCTCTCCACTAACAAAGGTATTTACTCGTGACGTGCACGGTAACGGCCCATAATTTTCTTTCAACCAATCAGTGCCCGTAACTACGAGCAAAACACCCGGGGCACCCAAAGCTTCCGATGCATCAATTCTACTGATTATTGCATGTGCATATGGAGAACGCAGGAATGCGGCATATGCTTGATTTTGAAGATTAATATCATCGACGTATTTGCCCTGACCTGTCAGGAAACGCTTATCTTCGCTCCGCTTTATGCTCTTTCCAATACTCCCTGAAGCTTTCATTGTTTTTTTGCTTCATCGATCATTGCGATAACTCTGCACGCCATCACCCGTACTAATTGTGCGCGGTATTCAGCAGAAGCATGCAAATCGCTGTTAAACCGATCACTTGGAACGATAAAATCGGTCAAGGCATCTATTGCGAAATTTTCCGTAAGAGCTTCTTCGAAGGAAACTTGACGGAAAACACATGACTCTGCACCAGTTACAGACACCCTCACTTTTCCTGAAAAACTTGATACAAATACCCCTACAATTGCATAACGTGACGCAGGGTTGGGGAATTTTGCATAACCCGACTTTTCGGGAATAGGAAATTCAACATGAACAATCATCTCACCGGGATTTAATGCTGTTTGAAATAAGCCAACAAAAAAATCATCACTTGATATAGACCGCTGGTTTGTATGGATAGTCGCCCCCAAACCAAGAACAGCAGCCGGATAATCTGCTGACGGGTCGTTATTTGCTAACGCGCCTCCTAAAGTTCCAAGGTTACGAACGTGAGGATCCCCGATTTGACCTGCCAGTTCTGCTAAAGCTGGTATGTGCTCTCGAATTACGGGTGATGTTTCGACTTCCGAGTGGGTGGTTGTTGCACCTATTAAAACTGAATGTTTCTTCGCAACAATGCCTTTTAAGTCATTAATACCTCCTAAATCAATAATATCGCTTGGCGTCGCCAGTCCTTGTTTCAACACAGGGATCAAAGTCTGCCCTCCTGCTAGAAATAACCCATCCTCTGATTTGGACAGTGCCATTACAGCATCAGTAATACTAGTTGGCTTCTGGTATACAAAATTAATCATTTCTGTGTCTGCATTTTCTGAGCACCCGCTAATATGGCTGCAACAATATTCTGGTATCCAGTGCATCGACACAAGTTTCCTTCCAACTCAGTCCTAACTGAAAGATCGTCAATTTCCTTACCTTTTTTAGCGAAAGCAACAGCAGTCATTAGCATTCCTGGAGTACAAAAGCCGCATTGCAACGCATGATGTTCATGAAAAGCCCTTTGCATTGGATGAAGCTTACCATTGTCACAGAGACTTTCTACTGTTTCGACCCTTGATCCGGCTACCTGTAATGCCAACATTGTACAACTTTTGACTGTTTTACCGTTTACGATAACAACACACGCACCACATTGACTTGTATCGCAACCAATATGCGTTCCCTTAAGATTAAGGTGCTCGCGCAAGAAAGTTGACAACAATGTATTGTCCGGAATGTCTCTACTCGTTTTTTCGCCATTTACATAAAGGGATACTCTTGTCACCTCAGCCGCCAGTCCTATTATCTTGTTTAATTGTATTCTAAGATTTTCAGTTTCATGACAAAATTCATTTCCTCTTTTCCTTGTACTTTTTGGAAACTACCGGCAATGGCCGCTTTATTCCATCTTGAAGTTTAGAGCTACAGAATTAATACAATATCTTTTCCCGGAAGGCTCTGGTCCATCAGGAAATACATGACCTAAATGCCCAGCGCACGATGAACAATGAACCTCGGTGCGCACCATGAAATGACTGCAATCTTCTTCATAACCAACCGCTACAGAGTCAATTGGCTCCCAGAAGGACGGCCATCCAGTTCCAGAATCAAATTTTGCACTTGTTGCAAACAGTGGGTTTCCGCACCCGACACAATGGTAGATTCCCTGCACTTTACTTTCATTGAAGTCACCAGAAAATGGCGGTTCAGTATATTTGAGGCGAAGTACTTTGTACTGTTCTTCCGTTAGTTTTTTGCGCCACTCGGCATTGCTTCGATCCATCCTGTTTTTCATCACTTTTCTCCGTTTTGCACCCCATTATCTAATCAGCTGATGTGTTAATTGTTTCTTTTACTTCGAAACCTTTATTCCGACCTAGGCTCGTTAAAACTTGATTATAGTATGGCCGCCGGTTAATAGGACACGCGATAGAAAATGGGAACCGTCAAATAATTTTTTCACTGGCAAGGCGCTCCAACTCTTCCTTCTTTATCCCCAATATCTCAACTAAAATTTCCTTTGTATGCTCGCCAAGACGGGGGGGGGCATGCCGGTAACTAACTGGAGATGAGGAAAACTTAATGGGGTTGGCAAGAAGCTCTACTTTTCCTGACTTTGCTAATGGATAAGGCATGTCAATTACACCTTTACGATGCTTTACTTGCTCATCGTTGAGAGCTTCCTCAACGTTATTTATTGGCCCAACCGGAACCCCTTGGCCAGCAAGGCCCTTTACCCATTCATCTACGGTCCTCAAGCAGGTTAATTTATTTATTTTTTTAATCAATAAGTCGCGATTGGATACTCGATCCGAGTTATCCCTAAATCGCCGGTCCTCAGACAGTTCGAGTGCATTGGCAAACTTACAAAACTTGAAAAACTGCCGATTGTTTCCAATTGCCAGGACAAAAAAACCGTCTGAGGCTTGAAAAACCTGGTAGGGCACTACATTAGGATGAGCATTCCCTAGGCGTTGAGGTGATGTTCTTGAAAGCAAATAATTTATGCCTTGATTAGCAAGAAAAGCAATTTGAGTATCCAGAAGCCCTAAGTCTATCATTTGGCCTTTCCCTGTTAAATCTCGATACCTAAGAGCGGCTAAAATTGCCGTTGCAGCATACATACCACAAACGATGTCTGCTATAGCAACACCGACTTTAATGGGTTGCCCCCCTTCTTCACCAGTAACGCTCATCAATCCACCGGCTGCCTGTGCAAGAAAGTCATATCCGGCACGCTCCGCATAAGGGCCAGTCTGGCCATACCCTGTAATTGCACAATAAACTAAAGCTGGATACTCATCCTTTAAATCATCATAGCCAAGCCTATATTTCTCAAGTCCACCGACTTTAAAGTTATGGATAAGCACATCGCTCGATGTGAGAAGTTGTTTTACAAGAACCTTCCCTTTTGGTTGTGAGAAGTCGATAGCAACAGAACGTTTGTTGCGGTTCGCAGAAAGATAGTACGCACTTTCGCTAGTGTCCATATGTTCGCTATCTTTCACATAGGGCGGCCCCCAAGTTCTAGTGTCATCGCCATGACCAGGGCGCTCAATTTTAATAACATCTGCTCCCAGATCACCTAATAACTGCGTTGCAGTAGGACCAGCTAATATCCGGCTCAAATCCAGGATACGAATGCCCGTAAGTAGTTCCGGTAAAGGGTTTTTTGCGCGTTCAGACATTAAAGGTGGAACCGTTGACGTCCATTAGTTCTATAATCATTTCCTATTACATTTTCTAATTCTTGAAGCGTATCAACTTATCTTTGTCATTCCTATACAAGACATCCTGTCGCAACTCCATAATACGCGCATGCTCTTTTAATGCTGCCGAATCCATATCTTTTGTGGGAGGGGTTTCGTGAAAAAAATATCCAAACCTATCGGAACCCCGCACTAACCACGCGGAGTCTCCCTCAGCATTTAATTGCCTTACCTGCGGTGTCAAATATCTAATAGCAAGCCCAATACGGCGGTCATTACTTTTGTTTGACCCGGAAGAATGGACTGTTCGAATATTATGTAGAGACATCTCTCCCGGTTTCAATGGCAAAAAAACCGCATTTCCCTCGGTAATATCTCGTGAAATTTTCTGACCTCGCGTTAGGAGATTATCTGGATCTAAAGTGTCATAATGTGGACTTTGACCCCACCGGTGGGTCCCAGGCAGAAATTTCATACAACCTGCTTCAATGCTTGCGGGAGATAAAGCAATCCAAGCGGTTACAACATTCGAACTGGACAGCCCCCAATAAGTGGAATCTTGATGCCAAGAAACATAAGATTTTGCACCTGGCTCTTTAACAAAGAGGCTCGTTCCCCAACACATAATGTCTTCACCCAAAATATCTTCAATCGCATCTAATATTCTGGCGTTACTTACTAAACTCGCCACCCAGGTTTGAAGCAAATAGAGTTTCTGACCCTTTGAAAGTTCATACCAGCCTTCATTAGTTTTTTCATAAACTTCAAATTTCTGCCGTTGGGATAATGCTTCCAGATTCGAAAAAACTTTAACAGGGCCAACAAAACCATTTTGGTTGTATGAATCGATCTGTTTTTTACTTAAATGCTTAGTCATTTATTTATGATTTTTCTAAAATTAAACTACCTTTGAACGTCTGGGCCCCAACAAATTGATCACGTAATTTGTAGTACTACAGGATCGTGTTTTTATAGATTGATCCTTTCAAAAAATACATCTTTTTCTTATATATTGAACATAATACTACAATAGAAACACTTAAATTAGGTAGTTACAATTCTGTATTTGTGGAATAGGATCGCTATAAGAAACATACCTTATAGCTGCCAAATCATTTGACTTATGAAGGAGATGTATAATGGAGAGCAGAGCAGCCCTAGCCATGGAAGCTGGGAAACCACTTTCTGTCGAGACTGTTGAACTTGAAGGTCCTAAAGAAGGTGAGGTTTTGGTTGAAATTAAGGCTACTGGGGTCTGCCACACTGATGAATTCACTCGATCCGGAGCTGACCCAGAAGGACTTTTCCCTGCAGTATTGGGACATGAAGGTGCTGGGGTTGTAGTTGACATAGGAAAGAACGTATCCTCCCTCCAAGTGGGTGATCATGTCATCCCTCTTTATACTCCTGAATGCAGAACCTGTACCTATTGTACTTCTGGAAAAACCAACCTTTGCCAGGCTATCCGGGAAACACAGGGGCGAGGCGTCATGCCAGATGGCACTAGCCGATTCAAACTAGGCGATAGGGAATTATATCATTACATGGGAACATCTACATTTTCAAATTTCACTGTTCTCCCTGAAATTGCTGTAGCAAAAGTCCGTAAAGACGCCCCCTTCGATAAGATTTGTTATATTGGTTGCGGAGTTACAACTGGTATTGGTGCCGTGATCAATACGGCAAAAGTAAAGCCTGGCGACAATGTAGTTGTGTTCGGGCTGGGTGGGATTGGTCTCAATGTAGTGCAAGGCGCACGAATGGTCGGAGCGAATATGATTGTCGGAGTGGATCTAAACCCTGAAAGAAAAACAATAGCAGAACGATTTGGTTTAACTCACTTTGTTGACCCTAATGAAGTGCAGGGTGAATTAACGCCCTTTTTAGTAAACTTAACTGATGGCGGTGCCGACCATTCTTTTGAATGCATTGGAAACACTACTACCATGCGCCAAGCTCTAGAATGCTGCCATAAAGGGTGGGGTGAAAGCACTATTATTGGGGTTGCAGGAGCAGGGGAAGAGATTTCGACCAGGCCTTTCCAACTAGTAACTGGGCGTGTTTGGAGAGGAACTGCTTTTGGTGGAGCGCGTGGTCGAACTGATGTGCCAAAAATCGTTGATTGGTACATGGAGGGGAAAATCGAAATTGACCCGATGATTACGCATACAATGCCATTGGAAAGAATTAATGAGGCCTTTGACCTAATGCATAAAGGGAAGAGCATTAGAAGTGTTGTTACATTTTAACTTAGGGTTTCCTTACAATTAAAGTTTTTCATTAATTAGCAAACCAATTAAAAAAATAGAACATTATAAATTTAAGCGAGAAGACAACCTTTGGATCCAACTAATACTAAAATAAAAAATATTAGCATTCAGCAGCATGGGGCAATGGACGGTATTGAGCCCCCTTGTGACTTAAATGCTGTCAGAATGTATCGGTTGGATCGGGTCCGCAATGAACTTTCCCGCTGTAACTTGGCAGGTATTGTTTTGTTTGATCAGCTGAACACCCGATATGCTACTGATATTACCAATATGCAGCTTTGGTGTCTTCACAACGAAAACCGGTATGTGTGGGTCCCTGTACAAGGACCCGTAATCATTTTTGAGTACGATGCACAGAAGCACCTCTCAAGAAACATTCCCACAGTTAATGAGGTACGCCCTGCCTTGCCATTTTACTATTTTGCGGCTGGAAGCCGTCAATGTGAAAAAGCAAAGTTGTGGGCGAAAGAAATCGCTGAACTGGTTAAAGCAACAGGTGGAAAAAATAATCGTATTGCTCTTGATCGTGCAGGACCATTAGCTGTATTTGCTTTGCAAGCTGAAAATATTGAAATTGTTGATGGCTTCTCCATTATGGAAACCGCACGAGAGATAAAATCAGATGGCGAAATAGCATTGATGAAAAAATCTATTGAGGCGTGCGAAATTGGTATCGCTGCAATGCACAAAGCTCTTTTGCCCGGAATCACCGAAAACGAACTTTGGGCAAAATTACATGAATCCAATATTGCCTTAGGCGGGGAATGGATTGAAACACGCTTATTATCCTCAGGTCCGCGAACAAACCCATGGTTCCAAGAAAGCTCAATGCGAAAAATCAAGAAAGGGGACCTTGTGTCTTTTGACACGGATTTAATTGGTCCATATGGTTACTGCTGTGACATTTCTCGTGCCTGGATCTGTGATGCAACAAAGGGAACCGATGAACAGCGTCGCCTATATAGTGCTGCAGTGGAACAGATAGAACACAATAAATCAATCATCAAAGATGGTACTACCTTCCGCGAAATTGCCGAAAAAGCATGGCCGATCCCTGAGGAATTCTTTGATAATCGTTATGGATGTATACTACATGGCGTGGGATTATGTGATGAATATCCCGCCCTACCTCACCTGTCAGATTGGGAAAGATCAGGTAATGATGGTACTATTAAAGAAGGAATGACGATTTGCATCGAAAGTTTCATTGGGGCCAAGGATGGCCATGAGGGAGTAAAACTAGAAGAACAGCTATTAGTTACTGCCGAAGGATTTGAGCAGTTGTCCAAATACCCTTTCGAAAACAGTCTATTATGAGAAAGTCAAGAAATTTAGCTCCCAGTGTCTATATTCGCCTAAACGCTATTGAATTAATAGAAAGTCTTTGCTGATGAAAATACAAACTATTTCGGAAAATTCCTGCTTTAATGGCACTCAGGGAGTCTATCAACATATTTCCAAAGTGCTTCAGTGTAAAATGCGTTTCGGTGTTTACATCCCTCCTCAAGCAAAAAGAAAACATTGTCCTGTCTTATTTTGGCTCTCAGGCCTAACTTGCACTGAAGAAAATTTCATTGTTAAGGCTGGGAGTCAGCAGTACGCGTCTCAATATGGCTTTATTGTCGTTGCACCGGATACAAGCCCACGTGGAATTGATATTCCCAATGAAGAAGCCTATGACATTGGACAAGGGGCCGGATTCTATGTTGATTCAACTGAACCTCCCTGGGTTTCTAATTACAAGATGTATAGCTATATTACTAACGAACTTTTAGATTTGGTTTTTACCAATTTTCGGGCAAAGCAAAAACGTCTAGGTATTTTTGGCCATTCGATGGGTGGACATGGAGCATTAATAATAGCCCTAAGAAATCCAGAAACATTTCAATCTGTTTCAGCATTTGCCCCGATCACAGCACCGTCCTCAGTTCCTTGGGGAAAAAAAGCCTTAGGCAAGTATCTTGGAGCTGATTCAAACCGATGGAAGATATGGGATGCGACCGAACTCATCAAAAGTGGTAAAGTTCATCCTAAAACTATACTTATTGATCAAGGAACTTCCGACGATTTTTTGACTGACCAATTGCGACCCGAGGTATTTCAAAATGCTTGCAAAAAAGCAAATCAGCCTATCAAATTGCGGCTGCAGCGCGGATATGATCATTCTTATTTTTTTATATCTAGCTTTATTGGCGACCATTTTGCGCATCATGCAAAATTGCTCGCACTTTAGTTGCTAGCGACGATACACCCATGTTTTTTGCACAAACGTTGAATACCTGCACTTACTTTTTTGCTCCAACTAGCCATCAATAAACCCTTGCAGATCACTTGATTTAAGAGTATCTGGCAAGAGCAATTCTATACTTGGCCCTGGGACCGAAGCAAATGTGGAACGCCTTTTCTTCTGTCAGCCCCTTGCTGGGTGGAATTTTCCTTATTTTACTTGGTACAGGTGGTCTCTCGACATTTACCACGCTGCGCCTGACAGATGGTGATTTTCCATATTTTGTCATAGGCTTGGTATCAACCATGTATATGCTAGGCCTTTTTTTGGGAGCTCTATACACACAACGATTGATTGGCACAGTTGGGCATGTCCGCGCCTTTGCAGCTTTTGGCTCAATCATGTCTGCAGCAACACTAGCGCATGCTTTTCTTTTTGATCCTTGGTTTTGGGGGGTATTGAGGTTTGTTGTCGGGGTGTGCGCCGTCGGCATGTATATGTGCACAGAAAGCTGGCTCAACGAAAAAACAGATAGTTCAATTCGAGGAGAGGTTTTTTCCTTATACCAGATGACCGTCTATCTCGCTTTTGGCATAGGCCAGTTCTTAATTAATCTACCTGACAATTCTGGCTTCTTAATATTATCTGTAATGTCTATATTAATGTCATTAGCAATCGTACCTATCTTATCTGTTCGAATAAAAGCCCCTAAAATAAGAAAACCGGAACCGCTTAATTTTGTTGAACTATGGCGCACCTCACCCTCAGGAATGTCCGTATGCTTTGTGTCAGGAATCATTGTGGGCTCCATTATGGCGCTTGGACCAATGTATGCTAATTTAAAGGGCTTAAACACACACCAAATATCCACTTTTATGAGCGCTCTTATTTTTGGCGCATTAGTCTTTCAGTGGCCCATTGGAAAATTTTCTGATTACTTTGATAGAAGAAAAGTTATCCTTTTCATAACTATTGCGGCTACCTTTGTTTCAGCAATGCTATGTCTCGGAGGACAATTCAATAACGTTTTCCTGTATATTCTTATTTCCTTATTTGGCGGCTGCTCTTATACACTGTATCCTTTGGCGGTCGCCTATACTAATGACTACCTCTCACCCAATCAGATGGTTCCTGGAGCCGCCGGATTACTAATGGCAAATGGGCTTGGAACAACAGCTGGCCCGATTGCAAGCTCTATCTTTATCGAAATTATCGGTGCTAACGGATTATTTTTATTTTGTGGAATCATTACACTGGCAACTAGCGCCATTGTTGTTTTACGCATGCAACAACGTACTGCACCTGATATTAGTGAACAAACAGTTTTCGAGTCCGCGCCTCGCACGACTCCTGTTGTCTATGAACTTCGTACAGGTGTCAACCAAGACTAGCAAAAGCTAGAATTTGTTGATTGATAAAACAAGCACTTAGGACTCTACTGGAGCGGGTGAGGGGAATCGAAC
>MDTE01106099.1_pt1 | contig 12730 bp, 10 predicted proteins | sample 811231 | NCBI WGS metagenome assembly MDTE01 (sample SAMN05326651, study PRJNA326480) | marine metagenome | isolation source: seawater | place: Indian Ocean: Red Sea | collected 2010
CACATGATCCGCTTAATGGTTATGTACCAGCTGGGCTCTCAGTAGCTGAGGCAGCAGCACTACGAGAATCTGGCCCCAGCGAGTATGTGCGTCGTTCGATGGACTCGATGCGTGTCCACTGTGAAGCGATCGTAGCGATGCAAGATGCGGGTGCCATCGCAGTGGACTATGGAAACAACTTGAGGGGCTATGCACAGGATGCGGGCTTCGAAAATGCATTCGCATATCCGGGTTTTGTCCCTGCATACATCAGAGACCTTTTTTGTGAAGGAAAGGGGCCATTTAGATGGGTAGCACTTTCAGGTGACCCGAACGATATCTATCGTACGGATGAGCTTGTGCTTGAGATGTTTCCCGAAGACGAGCACCTGTGTCGCTGGATCAAGATGGCACAAGAAAGGGTCACTTTTCAGGGGCTACCTGCTCGAATCTGCTGGCTAGGTCAAGGAGCGCGAGCACGCTTTGGTGTTGCCATGAATGAATTGGTCAGAAAAGGGGAAATCAGCGCTCCAATTGTGATTGGTCGAGACCATCTGGATACCGGTTCCGTGGCATCTCCCAACCGAGAAACTGAAGCGATGAAGGACGGCACAGATGCTGTGGCTGATTGGCCAATTCTTAATGCACTCCTCAATACAGCTTCAGGAGCGAGTTGGGTGTCATTTCACCACGGTGGAGGTGTGGGTATTGGGAATTCACTTCACGCCGGCCAGGTACTCGTTGCCGACGGTACAGCAGAAATGGCGGAAAGAATCGAACGCGTGCTGACCAATGATCCAGGGATTGGTGTAGCACGACATGTTGATGCGGGTTACGAACTCGCTCGAGAGATTGCCAAACGAGAAGGCATTCAGATTCCGATGGATCAAAGCTAACTCTTGCTTAAGACTGCAGATCATGAAACAAACTAATCTTTGGGCTCTCTATACATCTCTGCAGGGGCGGATCTCGAAAAGGACCTATTTGCTCTGGGTTTTCGTACCGATTGTAGTCACTCGGTTCCTGGCAGGCTCAATTGATACGGCTCTGTATGGGTCGCCGAGCAGCCTTTCAGAACTTGGTGGTCCATGGGAAAGTGCACAGATGCTTTTGATGTTTTGGCCGGGAGTAGCGGGCACGGTTAAGCGTCTTCATGACCTGGAGATCAATGCCAAGCATGTTGCGGGCATGTATGGTGTGTGGGCCCTGGCAATCACTCTTTTTCTCTTTAATCGAACGGGGTCTGATCTAGTTACACCGGGTCTGTTAGCAGCATTGGTTACAGCGGTTCTCGCAATTATCTACACGTTGTATCTATTGATCCCTTGTTGCCTTAAGCAAGGAGTTCAGGGAGCGAATAGCTATGGGCCCGATCCACTCGACGAATAAGTACGTCATACCTGTGCTCTAGATCTAAGATGACAGGAAAATAGGGTGATTATCTTAGGAAGCCTAAATGCACGATAAAACTGCAAGCAAGCTGTCGGATCGTCGGGAATTCTTGGGCACGATAGCGGCCACCGCAGGGCTTATCCCCATAGGAACTCTGGCCGGAACCTGGGGCCGACGGGAAGCCGGGATCCAGGAGGATTGGGTTACAAATGCTCGGCGACAGATCCCGAGCACTTCGAACAGCGCCTATTTTCAAACTGGTGGGATAGGGGCGTCACCGCAGGTCGTCACCGACGTAGTTGCTGAACGACTCGTCTATCAGAATCAGGGTCCGGCAGATCCTCGGTTTTCAAGTGAAATGGCGGTAATTGAGCCAGATCTGCGGGCGTACTTATCCGAGGTATTTAATGTCGGGCGCAATGGTGTTGCACTGACTCACAGCACTTCGGAGGGAATCAGTATCGCCGCTTGGGCACTCGATTGGAGTGAGGGTGAAGAAGTTGTGATCAGCAACCAGGAGCATCCTGCCAATGTGGTACCTTGGTATATTCTTCGTGATCGCTTCGGAATCGTGATTCGTGAAATCAACTTAGATACCGGGACTGATCTTGTTTCAGAGATCAGAAATGTGCTTTCCCCGAACACTCGGATGGTTAGCCTTAGTCATGTGTCCCGCAATAATGGCCGTCGTTTGGTGACGGAACACTGTGCTGAGGTGGCTACAATACTGAGGGATAGAGATATCTTGTTCCATCTGGATGGAGCTCAGGGTCCGGGGTGTGTGCCAACAGATTTTGAAGCACTAGGCTGTGATTGCTACAGTACCTGCGGGCACAAATGGCTAATGGGGCCTAAGGGTACAGGTGCCTTCTTTGTGAAAGAAGACCGTCTGGACCAAATCCAGCTTTCTTGGGCGGGAAGCCATAGTCATGAGTCGATGGATTACGAGGGTGCCTATTCCTTGTTACCGTCCGCTGCCCGATATGAATTTGGGACGAGAGCTCTGGCTGAGTTTGCGGGTTTTCATCGAGCGATCGAATGGATGGAAGAGCTGGGATGGGAAAGAATCTATACGAGGATTCAGGATCTGGTGTCTCACGCAGTGGATAGAACTCGCCGGTCAGACATCTTGGAAGTGGCTTCTCCAGAAGCGGAAAGAGAGAATTCGGGAGTGTTCGTGCTTCGGCTTCCGGAAACTATGGACGCAACTAAGGTTTATGAGCACTTGAGTGAAGATTCGCATATCCTGACTTCACCAGTGCGTCGGGAGAGGGACTTGCGACTGGCAATTCATTTCTTCAACACCGTCGAAGAGATCGATTCGGCTTTGGAGGTCATTGAATCATTATGAGGACTACTTTTTTCGCTGTTTGTGCCCTATTGGCTGTAGGAGCAGGAGATGTAGATGGTCAGGCTGATAACTATGGATTGGGTCAAATTCCCGCATACGTCCCTATTTCTGAGAGCCTAGCGACGTCTGGTCAGGTTGCGGTTGATCAAATCGCAGACATCAAGGCGGCCGGGTTTGAGGTGATAGTAAATTTGGCTACTGCCCGCAGAGCACAGAATGGCGAAGAGGGTTTTGCGGTGGCTGAAGCGGGTCTGACCTATGTCAATATCCCAGTAGACTGGGAAGAGCCTACTCTCAGAGATTTGGACATGTTTTTTTCGGTAATGAACGCTAATCAGGACCGCAAAGTGTTTGTGCATTGTTTTGCTAATATGCGGGCTTCTTTGTTTACCTATCTCTATAGAATCCTGGAGTTAAATGCCGATCCTGCTGAGGCAAGAATCGCAATGGACGCAGTTTGGGATCCAAGTTCTCAGGAGCAATGGGCTGAATTCATGCAGCGAGCTATAGATCGCAGGTAAACGGAAACGCGAATAGCTTCGCCGTCCTAAATTTCAATATCCCCCGAATGGAGGTTGAATAAATGTCGATGGTTTTGATTACTGCACAGGTAGACGATGTCGCAGAATGGGAAGAAAAGTTCAGGACTCACGGCGATCTATTTCTCAAGCAGACAATTAGCAGGGTTGATTTGGGCTCAACTGATGAGGATTGCGTTGCCTGTATATTTCATGTGGATGATCTAGATGCATTCTTCGAGGTTTTGGAATCTCCCGAGACCGCTGAGGCTATGGAAGAAGACGGCGTCGATAAAGAATCAGTGAATGTGTTCGTGATCGATCGACGTTACGATCCCTAGCTGAACTCGAATGAAATCATTGGTTTGGTCTGTATCTCTTCAGTCGATCACCTAAACGAATAGGTAATGGTCCATTCTTAATCAGAACCCAGATCAGGAAGAAGCAGTTACCCAAGAGTATCCGAGCATAGCTCAGAGTTGGGGAATCCTAGGGATTATGATTGCAACCGCTGTGCTTTTAGTCCCCGCACTGCTATTCGGTTCACAGTTATTCCTTCCCAACCTTGGCAACATGAGCTTCGGTGCAGTGACTCTCATAAGCACACTGCTGGGTACCGGCATTCCGTGCTGGATCGTCTATCGAATAAGGAAGAAGAAAACAAACATCGATTCATTCAATTTCACGATTGAAAATCCACGAATCATTCCCCTTATCGTGCTTGTAGCCATACCGCTGAATCTCGGTGTAGCAGGCCCTCTCGTCGAATTGGTTCAATTAGGTCCAATGCCGGAATTTTTCCGAGAGATGATGCGTGACATGGTCCTGGCTCTGGCCAGCGATCAGGGGCTTTGGATGTTTATAGCATTGGTGATTGCTGCTCCGGTCCTAGAAGAGTTGATCTTCAGAGGGGTTATGTTAGATGGGCTCTTAAGAATCTATTCTCCTACCAAGGCAGTAATCGCCTCCAGCCTGCTGTTTGGGCTAATCCATCTCAATCCCGCACAGTTTGTTGGGGCCGCTCTCGTGGGTGGCTTTATGGGTTGGGTCTATGTCCATACGCGAAGTGTTATGGCCACGATTCTCATCCATGCATCGTTCAACCTTACGGCCTTCACTGAGGGATATTTCATAGATCTAGAGGAAGCGATCGACATGTCGTACGCAGAAGTTCTTGGGGGATGGACGAACTATGCTTTGGTCGTCCTCGGATCGATTGTTGTCACGCTGGGCTGTGTTTTCCTGCTGGATAAGGAATTCAAGAAGTCAGCTACTCTAGCCAAGGCTTGAATACATGATGGAGGGGTAAGTTGAAAATCTGTAGGCGTATTCTCGGTGTTCTGGTACTTCTCCTGATATCAAACCCGGTTTCGGCCCAAGATGCATCCGAATACCCGGGACCGTTCCCTGGGGGCTATCCTTCTCTGAATACCAGCGCCGGTTCAGGAAAGATGTATATGGAGAGCTACTTTCCGCCTCCTGTGACTGCTTCACCGACCTACCCTTCTTGGTCTCCCGATGGCGAGTCTTTGGCCTTTGCGTATCAGGGGCGGATCTGGGTTGTGTCCGTGGAGGGTGGAGTCGCAAGGCAGCTGACTACTGGCCCAGGTTACCATTCCCAGCCGACTTGGTCGCCTGACGGGCAAAATGTGGCCTACGCTGCTGATGTAGATCGCAACTTCGATATCTATGTTCTTGATCTAGCAAGTGGTGCAGAGCGTCGTATAACGAGTGATCCATATCTCGACTTGCGCCCTCGGTGGTCATCCGACGGGTCGCAAATTCTATTCACCACCGCTCGTAGTGGGACATTCGATCTTTGGGCCTATAACCTAGAGCTTGAGACTGCTAGCCCGGTGGTTACGAGTAACCAAGCCAACACCGCTGGGGACTGGATCGGAGACTCTGGTGACCTAGTCTTTGTTTCGAGGCGCGGTGAAGCTGCGCTAGGCTCAGGGTCTCTCTGGCGATGGGATTCTTCAATGTCCGGGGCAGAATTGTTGCTTCGAATTGAGACGAACTACCAGGCAGCGCCCGTGGTGGCTCCGCATGGTGGAGCCGTCGCGTACATCACCGACGCTTCTGGGAATAATGATTTGTACCTGGTGCCGAGCCAGAAATCCGCCCGTGGTATCCAGCCAGTGCGCCTGACTCACACAAGAGAGGATGAGTATTTCCCTGCCTGGTCCCCAGATGGTGAGCGACTAGCCTTTGCGCGCAACGGTGGAACACCAGGGCAAGAAAGAACGGCAGACCACGGAATGGGTTTCGCACTGTACACGGTCTCAAGAGGTGGCGGAGCAGCGCGTCAGGTCCGGATTGAGGATTACGCTTGGTCAGAGCCGACTGGCTCAGTACGAGTCCATGTCAGTAGTCCGAATGGCGAACCCCTTCCGTCTCGTATCTATCTGCAAGCTTCAGATGGGAGAAGCTATTTCCCTGATAGCAGTTTTCCGCGTGTTGTGAGTGTCACGGAGGACTACTACTTCCACACGGACGGCAGCTTTTCAGTGAATATGCCTGTTGGAGAAGCCACACTTGAGGTGTGGCGCGGCTTCGAGTATGAGCCGGTAAAACGAACGTTCGATGTACGGCCTGGTGAGTGGACGTCGATTGAAGTCGAAATGAGCCGCTGGATTGATATGGCGAGCGAGGGTTGGTATTCCGGGGACAATCACATCCATCCGAACTATGGCGGACACTATTTCGTTCAACCCATGGATCTGAGAAACAAGGCACAGGCGGAGGATCTGAACGTGGCTAACGGAATGATCGCCAACTATTGGGGTAACAGTAGGGTAGAGGATCTCGAGCATTTTCTTGGACATCCACATCCGCACGACGATTCAGAGACAATTGTCTACTACAATGAGGAATACCGTCCAAGCTACTTTGCTCATCTCTCGCTGCTAAATCTGGTCGAGCTTATCACGCCGTTCTATATCGGATCGGTTGGTACAGCACACCAATCACTCTATCCGGATAATGCCACAGTGCTCCGGCAGGTTCATGAGCAGGGCGGAATCGGGGGCTATGTTCACCCGTTTGGTCTGAACCACCGTGATCCGGAAGCGGCCGGACCTGGAGGAGCTCGTGAGCTTCCAGTCGACGCCATTCTTGGAGTCGCGGATTTCGTCGATGTCTCCTGTATATGGAGTGACGAACTCGGGACCGCAGAGATCTGGTATCGTCTGATGAATACAGGGTCACGTATTCCAGCTACGGCTGGAACAGACGCTATGAGTGACATCTGGCGACATCCCGCTGTCGGGACTACACGGTCCTATGTCTATACCGGTGAAAAAGAATTGGACTATGACCAATGGGCGGACGCCATGGCCGCAGGTCGAGCGTTCGTAACGAGTGGGCCTATCCTTTCTCTAGACGTCTCAGGTAAAGGGATGGGAGAAGAACTCAAGGTATCGAAAGGCGACGTCTTGGAGGTTTCGGCGACGGCGCGCTCGATCTTTGATATGGATCGAATCGAGATCATCCAAAACGGTGAGATCGTGCATACAGTGCAAGCGAGTGGAGCGAAGACTGTTGAGGTTGATTTGGATATAACAATTGAGTCTAGCGGATGGATCGCAGCGCGTGTGCTAGGCCCGACACAGCATGGTGCTATGGATAGTTACCTCTTCGCACATACAAATCCCGTCTATGTGATTGCAGATGAAGAGCCGATCCAGTCCCGATCTGACGCAGCCTTCTTTGTCCGGTGGATCGATGAGACCATAGAGGACATGCGAGGCATGGACCGTTGGGACGATCCCGCTCACAAAGAACAGGTAATCTCCACCTTTGAGCAGGGTCGACGACTTTATCAGGCCCAGATTGAAGAATTTGATCGGACCCAGCCCGGGTTCAAGCGTTAGGCCAAGGAATCACTCTAAAGACGTTCAGACAAAAGGGGTCTTAGCCCTATGGCTAAGACCCCTTTCTTAGTTCTACCAAATACTTTCCTATAATTAGTTCATCTCGCCGTATGCGCCTGCTGTGTGGAGGACGATTTGAGCTACACCATCCGTGATGCGTTCAACTGTAGACCAAAACCCATTTTGAGTCATAGCCCCGTCAGGGTACACTGTTTCCCAGGTGCCATACGCGGCTACTAGGTTAGGTCCAAGCATTTCATGGCCTAGCCTGACTGCAGTTTGAGTCGTTTGATAATCAGAACCATCTGGACCAAGTATGGCCTCAAAATGAGTGCGGATAGCGTTCTGCCCGTGAATCGGCTCAGGCCGTGACTCTAAGAAACTGACTGCATCTTCTGTGTAGCGAGTAGAGAGGGCGTCAGCATCCCCAGCGTTCCAAGAGGTGAGAAATAGTTCTACTGCAGTGTCTAGCGCTGCCACGATGGTTGCTTCGTCAGGCATCGCCATCGACTGGGAGTTACCATCGCTTGCTGGAGCACAGGCGGTAATAGTAAGAATTGATAACACCGGAAGAATTTTCCTCATGATACCTCTGGGTAATAGGAGTATGCTTTGAAGGCGCACAGAAGCTTTGCGCCCTGTGCCTGAAACATCGGATGGTGCGAAGATTAGGCGCAATGGTGAGGCTTCACCGGGCTAGGTAGCTCCACAAATCAGGCTTTAGCTCGACACGGTCTCTCCTACGACCTTCACACGTACTCGACGAGCATCACCAGGAAGGTATGCAAGAGGGAGGTCTTCAACATCCACCACACGCAGGTTTTCACTATTCGCTCCTGCTGAGATCGCCCGATTGCGGGCAATGCTAGAAGCTCTTTCCAAGGCTTCTTCTCGTCCGAGACCACTGAAGACTTGATCGACTTCACCACTCACTTGAGCAATCGCCGCACCGACAGCGTTGGCAACCGAGCCATGCTCAAGTCTGATCACCTCACTAATGCCGGGAATCGAATCGGGCACCAGGAACGCACCACCACCGACGGCGAGAAGAGGAAGAGGGGCTGCGTCAACTTTCATACGATCGACATTCGTTTCAATCATTTCACGGATTCTATCCATAGCCCAACTGATAACTGGTTCATCTATAGAATCTGTTGATGCTAGAGAGGTTCCGATTTGGCTTAGCCCAGCAGCGACACCCACGTCTGTTGCTGTAAGTTGCCCTCCTCCGAACACAAGAGCTTCGCTAGTAAGGCCGTATCCGACGCTTACAGGTCCCACGGTGTGATGTTCTGTGTCGACAAGTGAGCCTCCACCTAACCCGATCGAGAGTAGGTCCGGCATACGAAATAAGGTTCGTACACCACCGATCTCGACTACGGTGTTCGCTTCCCTGGGAAACCCTGCCTTGAGATGGCCAATGTCTGTGGTTGTACCCCCAACATCCACGACCATCGCGTCGTTGAGCCCTGAAAGATGAGCTGCACCTCTCATGCTATTCGTTGGCCCAGAAGAGAACGAATACACCGGAAAGGCCTCAGCCTGATCTGCCCGCATTACGGTTCCATCGTTCTGAGTCAGGTAAAGGGGCGCTTCAATGCCGCTCGTGTCCAAAGCTTCAGTAAACGCAAGGGTTGTGGACTCCGCGAGTCGGCGAAGGCTAGCATTCAGTAGGGCGGCGTTTTCACGTTCGAGTAGTCCGACCCGCCCCAAGTTATGGGAAAGTGTCAGCTTTATATCAGGACTCACTGCACGGAGGATTTCGGCGGCTCGTTCTTCACATTCCGAGGTGAGTGGAGAAAAGACAGCAACGATGGCCACAGAGTCGATTCCCTCATCTTGGAATGTTTTGGCTGCCTGCCTAACGTCAAATTCATTCAAGGGCATGAAAGGGCGGCCATCATACTCGTGCCCACCTTCCACCATGACGACACGACCACTTACGTGGGCAGCCAAGTCTTGCGGCCAATCCGCGAATGGTGGAAGCGCTGCGCCGCTGGGTAGTCCAATCCGGAGTGCACCGATGTGTTCGAGGTCACGGCGCTGGACTACCGCATTCGTGAAGTGTGTTGTTCCGATGACAACGCCGTCGAGTCCTCCAGGATCACCTCCTAGTTCATCGAGTAGGGCATTCAAGGCAGAGACGATACCTGAGGTCACGTCTTCGCTTGTCGGTTTCTTTACTGCAGCGAGCACACGATCCGTATCTACCAGCACGGCGTCAGTGTTCGTGCCACCTACATCGACCCCAATGCGTCTCATGTTCTCTGGACCTCAGCAAAGACAGATTCGAAGTCGAGGTCATATCCGAACGCACGAGGCCCGACGTGCTCGAGCCCCTTGGGTGTTGTTTGTATTTCGGGGGCTCTAAGGACAAGAATTTGAACACGCTGACCGTAACGGATCGCTTCTGTTCCGATTGCCTCACCGGTCATTGAATCCAGAACCGTAATGATATCAGGGACCATGACTCTCGGTTCTTCGTTGATCCAACCGATGCTGAACTCATTTTGGAAGTCGAGTTTCATCCTATGGCCCTTATCTGCCTCAAGGCCCTCCAACTCTACGCTTCCACGCAGGAACCCTTCGGTAGTTCTGCGTTTGACTTCGACGATTTTTCCTTCAAATAGAATCCGTCCATCTTCGCAGTCGACCACGGCTTGGACCGGGTTCTGTTTCGACTGACGCGCTTCATGTACTGCGCGTCCTATGTCTATCGCCTGGGAGACCGTCCGGAGGATACCCCACTCTTTCACCTCGCGACCGGTACGGGGTGCCTTGCACGTTGCTGCGGTCGAACCGACTTCAGTACAGATCTTTCGACTGACGCGCTCCATCCATTTCCAAGTCGGTACTTTGGATACCACGGTCTCAACCCCTCTTGGGTCAGCTAAGGTTAGGGGGTAGGGCCGAAGATCACCGATCGCGAAGCTACTCATCTGGGCTTCTGGGTACGCTCTTCCCATTGTATCAGCATCTAATACAGGAAGCCCTGTAAATGCAGCCACCATAAATGGTTGGATCGAATTACTTCCACCAATTTCTAGAGACATAACCGCATCAAAGCCATGCCCTATGTACTCCTCCATCATTTGTACAGCACGGGCTGCCACTTCGGGGTCGGTTAGCCGTTCTTCTCCAACCAACGGTGCACCCATGGTCGAAACCACAGCGATCCTGGCATCATCGGCAAGATCGTCAGGATCCATGAGTGTTGTAGATGCCCCACTAGAGTAGAGCCTTTTCATCGCCAGCAGTGAGTGATAGGGGTCCCCGCCACCACCGGCGCCCAGGATCCAAGCTCCTGTTGCCAGTAACTCGAGGTCTCGTTCGGTGATTTCTCTCATTTAGAGCATCTAGTAGCTATCTCGTTGAATATCGGGCGAGGATACCGGCGGCCCTCAAGCGTCACAAGGTAATAGAGCCTTTCGTGGACACAGTGCCCTTGGACGACATAAGCTGTCGGCCATGAATTCAAGGCTTGCTCTACTGACCATAGGTCAGACTCCGCGGAATGATATCGTACCGGAATTGAGATGTTGGCTTCCGGATACGATCCAGGTGCAGGAGTTCGGAGTCCTGGATGGCCAGTCCGAAGAAGAAATTCAACGACTGCGTCCCGAGGCCTCTGACCATCGTCTCATTACCCGACTCGGGGATGGCAGGCAGGCGGTCGTCAGAAAATCTTGGATTGCCCGTCAGTTACAAGACATGCTCGATGAGATCGAACCCGAGGACTATCTGGCCGTTGTTTTACTCTGTACAGGTGAATTTTCAGATCTTCACTTCGGTGGACTCTTTCTCGATGCGCAGCATCTGGTCGATCATGGCATTGATGCGATTTGTGCGGGCGCGCATCGTATTGGTGTCCTTGTTCCGCTGATAGAACAGACCCGAGAATTTCACTACAAGCCGAGGGCGGACCAGGAACTGCGATTCGCGGCCGCTTCCCCTTATGAGGGAGATGAGCTAGCCGGTGCGGCCCAAACCTTAAGCGATTGTGACGTCATCGTGATGCACTGTATGGGCTACACGGAAGCGCAGCGGACTGCATTGTCTACTTCAACCGGAAAACCGGTGCTGCTCGCTCGTAGACTGGTCGGAGCTGGGATCGCACAGATCGCATGAGTGACTTCCCGCAGGATCAGGTAGCTAGGCAGGGGAGGAAGCATCCTTCGATCTTCGAGCCAGCTACTCTGGTCTTGGGCCTACTGATGGCTGTCCTCGGTGGTGTAATTGGTATCCAGCTTCTTACCCGTGTTGGAATCACGCCAAATAGTTCGGTAATCGGCGCGATCGTGGCGATGACCTTGGCCCGCATCCCCTTAGCGGTGTTCCGTCCATTCGGCAGTCTAGAGCGACAAAACATCCTGCAAACGGTCATCTCAGGCGCAACGTTCGGGGGGGCGAACGCGTTGCTGCTCCCTATCGGGATCCCTTGGGTCTTGGGTAGGCCAGACCTCGTGCTCCCCATGTTTATTGGTGCATTTGCCGGACTAGTAATTGATGCAACGATTCTTTACCGGATCTTTGATTCACCGGCCTATCCTGCTTCAGGGCTTTGGCCTTCCGGTGTTGCCACAGCTGAGGTCTTGATCGCTGGCGACCAAGGAGGGCGGAGGGCAGGACTTCTGTTGGCAGGTGGATCTGTTGGAGGAGTCGGACAACTCTTTGGTATCCCGATGGACGTTTTTGGGGTCTGCTGGATCGGGAACGCCTACGCACTCTCCATGTTTGCAGTCGGCCTGTTACTCAGAGGTTACGCGCCAGTAGTAATAGGGGTTGATCTGAGTGAGATATATATGCCCCATGGGTTGATGATCGGAGCGGGTGCCGTTGCTCTCATTCAGGTTGTGATGATCGTAAGAGGCAATCTAAGCGACACCAGTGGAGCTAATAGTTCGCGTCCTTCGCGCACGAATCGGGTATTGATGGTTGGTTTTATGGCGTTCGCTTTGGCAGCAGCTGGCCTACTTCTATCAGGTGGTGCAGCTTCCGAGATGAGTGTTGGCATGATCCTGGGGTTCATCGTATTCGCTGCCTTTGCTGCCCTGGCCTCGGAACTTGTTGTTGGGCTTTCGGCGATGCACGCGGGCTGGTTTCCCGCCTTCGCAACGGCATTAATCTTTTTAGTGATCGGGATCCTGGTCGGATTCCCGGAGATTCCCCTAGCGCTTCTCGTGGGGTTTGTTTCATCGACCGGTCCGGCATTCGCCGACATGGGCTATGATCTCAAGGCTGGCTGGATCTTGCGAGGCAAGGGTCGGGATCCGGAATGGGAGCGGGCCGGAAGAAAGCAACAGTACTGGGCAGAACTCATAGGGTTCGGAGTAGCTGGGGCGCTCGTACTGATGGTTTATGAGAATTATTTCCAGGCAGATCTCATTCCACCCCTCGATCGTGTGGTTGCAGCTACGATCTCAGCAGGAGCGGATCCGTTGCTTGCCAAGTCGCTGCTTATTTGGGCGATCCCTGGAGCACTGATTCAATGGGTAGGAGGCCCATCACGGCAGTTGGGTGTTTTGCTCGCTACCGGGCTATTGATCCTGAATCCGATTGCGGGCTGGACAGCAGTTGTTGCATTAATCATTCGAAGTCAGTTGACTCGAAGATTC
>MDTE01113574.1_pt1 | contig 12730 bp, 13 predicted proteins | sample 811231 | NCBI WGS metagenome assembly MDTE01 (sample SAMN05326651, study PRJNA326480) | marine metagenome | isolation source: seawater | place: Indian Ocean: Red Sea | collected 2010
TAATTAAGTAAACGGGGTTTGGGGCACCTGGCAACAGAACGCCCCTACTCATTTGTTAATTTAGTTTGCAGTATCAACGTTATTTAAAAAATACAACCGAGTGAGTCGGCCTGTAGTCGGCATTAAATCTTATTATCTTTTTGTACTGCATCTAAAAGCTGTTGGGACTCTTTTTCTAACTTATTTCTAATGTTAAATTTGATGACTTTACATCTTGATCCGTCTTTTTTTTTAAGAGTCTTACGATTAATTGTATGAGAAATTATAGTGCCTCCCCATAATAATTCTATCTTTGTAGGATATTCTTTAAAGTCAAAGACAAACTCTATTACTTTTAAACTCTCATTATGTATCCAAAAGCTCTTAACTTCTTTATTGTTTATAAATTTAAAATATTGAACAGCTCCCAACATATGCTCACTCTTTGATCCACACTGGAGTTGTGTGCCTACAAGGCTTTTTGCAAAGACATTGCCGCTCATCAACAAACCCAGAACCATGATCCCTAAAAGTTTTTTCATAATTTTATTATATCATTGTGCCTGTCATTACTTACAGTAAGTTTTTGAATTTTTGAATGCAACTGTTTCTTCTTTAAAGTTTACTAAAAAAACACCACCAGTAACTTGAGATTTTAATTTTGCAAAATTATTATCTACAAACATAACATCATAATCTATAATTCTTACCTCTGTTAGTCTAAATTTTCGACCTTGCTCTTTCATTTTGTTATTTTGTTTTTTTACATATTTACTATTATACTCAACAACCATACTTGCAGTTTCTTTATCTGTATCAATTGTATAATACCATTTATCAAACATATTCTTGTCAAAACCATCACCATTATGGCATTTTTTTAATTTAATAATTTTTGAATACGAGGGATTAATAATTAAACATAATAAAATTATGATACCTAAAAGCTTTTTCATTTTAATAATCCCTTGAAGCTCCATATATAAAAAATCCTAAAGCAATTAGTGGTATAGTAGCACTGATATCTAAGATTATAAAATTCAGAATTTTGTTTAGTCCTACCAGTCCGGTATCAAACCTCTCTAAATTAAACCAATAACCCAGTGATATCGTTTTCCATACACCGTCTTTTAACCAGACAATAGCTGCGAAAAGAATATGTCCTACGCCAGCTATAATAATTCCTAAACCGATCATTCCAAGAATTGAATTAAATGTGTCTTCTAAAGGTTGTTTTGCTTTATGACGATTTTTCCAAATTTTTGTTTTGGTGAAGAAAAAATATAGATAAGAGGTTGCTAATATTGAAACTAGAATTACCCACGATGCATTCAATTCAATTACAGAAAAGCCAAAAACAGTTATCATGATTAAGCCTGCAGATAGCATGCCAAGACCGTATATAATATTTGCTGACGTTTTATATTTTTTACTAGTGTCTCTAAAACAATCTATTGCAAAAAAGATACATCCAAAGCCTAAACACAGCATAAGCATAATTATGATGTTTAACATGATCCAAGGTTATCAAATCCTATTCCCTCTGACGACCAGATTTTTGGTCGGCCTATGGTCGGCATTATTCTATAATTAGTGTAATTTGATTATTGCTGATTGTTGCAATATAAGGATTATTGAAACAAAGTTCAGGGCACCTGGCAACAGAACGCCCCTTAAAATCCTATATTATCATTTTAAAATTTAACTTTTATATTTATAGGCGTCCTAGTAGCGTTATTTAATTTAATAAATTAGATAATATTGTTACTAGTAATCCAAGACCAATCAATATTAAAAAAGGTTTTAAATAACTCGGACTATCTGTATCCACTTTATGAAACACTTCATTTAAAGTTTCATCATAATAAGTGCCTGTATGTTCTTCATAACAAGCTTTACTGTCATTCAAATCTTCCTCACTCAATTTTCCATTTTTAAATAAATTTATATGCTCGAGAAATAAAACCTTAAAACTTTGCTTTGTATCCTCTTCTTTTGATTTCTTATTTTTTTCTAAAACCTTTAGGTATTCTTTTTCTATATTTTCATTCATTAATTAAGCATATTTTGGTCTTAAACTATTTAAAGGTTTTTCAAAAAAATTATAAATACATAATGTAAATAATAAAAGTAAAACAATATATATAACAAAACTAATGTACGCATTTAAAGAATAAGATTTTACCAGAATAATAAATAATAAATGAAATAAATAAGCACTATAAACTTGATTTGCTAAAATTTTACCTAATTTACTAAAATTGAGAAATAATTTTTCTTTTTTTATAAAAGTGAAGCAGACATAGAAAGAAAAACATTTTAATGAAAGTATATATAAGAAAGTTTCCCAACTATTAAAATCCTTATTTAAAAAATTTATAAAAAAATAGATCAATAAAAAAAATAAACTTATAAAAATAAATTTATTATTTATTTTAATATCTTTTTTGATAACAAAGAATAAAACAATTCCATAAGCAATTGAATCCAATCTTAAAAAAGTATTAGTTCTTAAGTCTGAGGTTTGAAGGTAAAAAGAAGAAACAAAGTTGAGAAAAAAATAAAAAACGATGAAAATTAATGATATTTTTAAAATGTTTATCTTTTTAAAAAAAAACAACAATAGAGGAAATAATATATAAAAATACTCTTCAATTGATAAAGACCATAAAACAGAAATATAATCTGTATTTAAAAAGTTTGGATATATATTTTGTATTAAAAAAAAATATTTTACTGTATCTTCATCAAATTTTTTGAATAAGAAAGAAAATGTTATTAAACATATTATGAACAAAGGCAAGGTTCTTATCCATCTTCGATACCAAAAAATTTTTAAATTTTCTCTACTATTAATTTTTAATAGTTGAGGTGTTAAAACATATCCAGATAAAATAAAAAAAAAACTCAACAAATAGAAAACTTAAATACTCAAAAAAAATAATATTATTTATATAGAAAAAATAATGTGAAATACAAACTCCGAATCCAGATACCGAGCGAAAAAAATTTAATGAGGTTAAATAATTATAATCTTTCACTATAAACTAATCTAATTTTTTTAGTTCTGCTTGAGCAGCAGACAATCTTGCAACTGGCACTCTATAAGGTGAACATGAAACATAATTTAATCCTGCTTTTGCGCAAAAATATATACTACGCGGATCTCCACCGTGTTCTCCACAAATACCTAATTTAAGATTTCTATTTTGTTTTCTTCCTTTCTGTGCCGCCATTTTTACTAATTCTGAAACACCTTCATCTATTGAGACAAAAGGATCGACAGAAAATATTTTATTTTCTATATAATCATTTAAAAATTTTCCACTATCATCTCTACTAATCCCAAATGTTGTTTGGGTTAAATCGTTTGTTCCAAAACTAAAGAATTCTGCATGTTTTGCAATTTCTTTTGCTTTTATAGCGGCTCTAGGTAATTCAATCATGGTACCCACTAAAAATTCTATTTTCAATTTACGTTCTTTTTGAACTTGGCTTGCAGTTCTAATAACTAAATCTTTCATTATTTTTATTTCAGCTTCAGTGGATACTAATGGTATCATTATTTCAGGAAATGCAGATTCTATTCTATTTTTTTAAGATCTGCTAAAGCTTCAAAAATTGCTCTGCATTGCATTTCATAAATTTCAGGAAAAGATATCCCTAGTCTGCAACCTCTATGACCTAACATTGGATTTTGCTCATGAAGTTCTTCTATTCTTGTTTCAACCTCTTTTACTGAGAGATTAACTTTGGAAGCAACTTCATTGATTTCTTTATTTGTACGAGGTAAAAATTCGTGTAATGGTGGATCCAGCAATCTTACTGTAACTGGTAATCCACACATAATTTTAAAAATATCTATAAAATCTTTCCTTTGATACGGTAACAATTTTTCTAAAGCTGCTGCTCTGTCCTCTGTTGTTTTTGATAATATCATTTCTCTTACAGATAAAATCCTTTCTTCATCAAAAAACATATGTTCAGTCCTACAAAGACCAATACCTTCTGCGCCAAAATCTTTTGCTGCTTTAGTATCTTTTGGTGTCTCTGAATTTGTCCTAACTTTTAATTTCCTAAAACTATCAGCCCAAGACATTAATTTCGAAAAATCACCAGAAATTTCTGGTTTTACAGTTGAAACACTCCCAGCAATAATTCTTCCAGTTGAGCCATCTATAGTAATTAAGTCCCCTTCTTTAATTTCTACAGAGGAAGTTTTGAAAGATTTATTTTCATAATTTATATCAATTTCACTTGATCCTGATACACATGGTCTGCCCATACCCCGAGCTACAACAGCTGCATGACTTGTCATCCCACCTCTAGCTGTTAAAATTCCTTTTGCAGCATGCATTCCTTGTATATCTTCTGGAGAAGTTTCTACTCTAACTAAAATCGTGTCCTGCATCATATCATTTAGTCTTTCTGCCTCCTCCGATGTGAACACAACTTTACCACTGGCAGCTCCTGGTGACGCCGGCAATCCTTTTGCTATTACATTAATTGAGCTTTTTTCATTTAACGTAGGATGCAAAAGTGTATCTAGAGAATTTGGATCAATTCTTAACACAGCTTCTTTTTTGGAAATTAATTTTTCTTTAACCATATCAACTGCAATTTTTACCGCAGATTTTGCTGTTCTTTTTCCTGATCTCGTTTGAAGCATCCATAGTTTGTTACTTTCTACTGTAAACTCAACATCTTGCATGTCTTTGTAATGCTTTTCTAATTTTTTTAAAATTTTTTTAAGTTCTTTAAAAACCTTTGGCATAGATTCTTCCATTGATAATTCTTTAACCTTGGCATCTTGTCGAGCTTTTTTAGTTATGTATTGAGGGGTCCTTGTTCCCGCTACAACATCTTCACCTTGAGCATTAATTAAATATTCTCCATAAATTTCATTTGATCCATTAGATGGATTTCTTGTAAATACCACGCCAGTAGCACAATCATTACCCATATTTCCAAATACCATTGATTGAATGTTAACTGCTGTACCCCACTCTGATGGTATTTGATTCAATTTTCTATAAATTTTTGCTCTATTACTCTCCCAAGATAAAAAAACTGCACTAATCGCCCCTAATAATTGTTCGTAAACATTTTGCGGGAAATGTTTTTTTGTTTTTTCTTTTACAATTTTTTTAAAATCAAGAATTAATCCATCCCAATCATTTTCATCTAGATCTGTATCTAGTAAAACGCCTTTTGTAAGCTTATAGTTTTCAATTAGCTCCTCAAAATGATGGTTTTCAACCTCCATTACAACATTTGCATACATTTGAATAAATCTTCTATAACTATCTTTAGCAAATCTTCCATTTGAAGTTCTATTTGACAATGCAATCACAGTTTTATCGTTAAGACCAAGGTTTAATATAGTGTCCATCATTCCAGGCATTGAAACTCTCGCTCCTGATCTCACAGATAATAATAATGGATTTTTTAAATCCCCGAATTTTTTTCCAACTTCTTTTTCTATTGCCTTAAGTTCTAAATTAATTTTATTAATAATTTTAGAATTAATCTTTTTTCTATTTTTATAAAACAAATCACACACATTGGTAGAAATTGTAAATCCTGGCGGTACAGGGAGTCCCATTCTTCCCATTTGAGATAAGTTTGCACCTTTACCCCCTAAAATATTCTTAGGATTTGGAATTTTTTTAACTTCTTTGGAATTAAAATTAAAAATAAGTTTATTCATTGTTATCTCTGATCGACTGAAAATCTATAAAAATTTCAAAGGTTTTACAGAAGAAATTTAATAGTTCCAATCTATTTTTTCTAATAATTTTGCTTTCATCGTTAACCTTCACATTTTCAAAAAAATCAAAAATTTCTTTTTTAGCTGTTGCAAGTAAGACTAGTGTTTCATCAAAATTTTGATTGTTAGTATTTCCAGAAAAATGTTGATTTATCTGGTTGATCTTCTTAAGGAGAGATTTTTCAAAATCATTTTTGAATATACCAGGATCAGTTGAATTTGAAAGACTTTCATCAACATTCTTAATTTCAGAGTTTAATATATTGAATGCTCTTTTATATGAATACACAATGTCTTCACCTATTGATTTATTAATGATCTTATCTAAACTCTTAGCTTTTTCATAAGTAATAGAAATTTTATTTAAATCTAATGATTTAATTGCAGCTTCGATTATATCGTATCTTATATTTTTTTCTTTTAAGTAATACTTAAATCTATCTTTTAAAAAAATTGAAATTTCTTTAATTTGTTTGTCGTTTGAAAATTCAAAACCCTGATCCAGATAAATATTTTGTGAGTAAGTAAATAAATCTTGAATCTTTATATTTTTTTTATTTTCAATGATTATTCTTAGAATACCTAAGGCAACTCTTCTTAAAGCATAAGGGTCTTTTGAACTTGAGGGTTTTTCATTTATTCCATAAAAACCTGTTAGTGTATCAATCTTATCAGCCAGAGAAAGAGTAATGCTAAATGGTTTTTTAGGAACGACAGAGTCTTGACCAGTTGGAAGATATTGTTCTTTCACAGCTTCTACAATTTCCTTATCAAAACCTTGGACTTGAGAAAGATGACCTCCCATAATTCCTTGAAGTTCAGGAAACTCGCTAACAATTTCTGAAATTAAATCTGTTTTGCATATTGTGGCTGAAAGTTCAACTTTTTCTTTACTAATCAATAATTCATCAGAAATTAAACCACCCAATTTTCTCATCCTTTGAACTTTGTCAAAATAAGTACCAAGCCCTTTAAAAAAATTCATAGATTTTAGTCCAGAAACTTTTTTTACTAAATTTTGTGATTTATCTTTATTCCAAAAAAATTCTGCATCATTTAGCCTTGCCTCTACTACTCGCTCATTTCCTATCTTAATTAGCCCTTTATCATCTTTTTTATTTGAAACAACAATAAACTCATTAGTTATTTCATTTTTGTTGGTAAAAAGAGGAAAGTATTTCTGATGCGACTGCATAGTTAAAATAAGTATCTCCTTTGGAATTGATAAGAATTTTTTATCAAACGCACACTCTAGAATATAAGGATAATCGATAAGGTTTGTTACCTCTTCAAATAATTTTTCATTTTTTTGAATTTTCAAATTCTTTTTTTTGAGAACTTTTTCAATACTTTTATTAATTAAATCTTTTCTTTTATCTTGGTCTAAAATAACTCCAATTTTATTAAAAAATTTTTGATAACTATCATAATCATTAAAAGTTTTTTTCTTTTCCTCAAAATCTTTATCAAGATAAGTAAAATTTGAGGATTTAAGGTGACTTAACTCAAAGTTGACAACTTTTTTATTAAATACACATAATATTGATTTTAATGGTCTGCCCCAGTTAAGATCAAAGTTTCCCCATTTCATTGATTTTTTCCATTTATGATCCTTTATTATTTTAGGAAGATTTTCACTTAGTAAATCAATGGTTTTTAATTTCTTTTTCTTTGTTTTAAAAAAATAGAACTCACCTCTATCAACTTTTTTTTTAAATAAATTATTTCTGTTAATATTTTTTGATTTTAAAAAACCTTCCAAAGCTTTTGGTGCCGATAATGTGCTTGGTCCTTTAATTTCTTCAGCTTTAATTTCTACTTCTTGATCAAGTCCCTGAAAAACAATTATCAATCTGTTTGGAGTAGATAATGAAAAGTTTCTTTTTGATTTGATTGATCTATCTTGAAAAAGATTGTTGATTTCTTCAAGCAATTTTTTTCTTAAATTTATTTGAAGAGAAACAGGAATTTCCTCACTAAATAGTTCTAAAAAAAACTCCGACATATAAATTTAATCTTTTTGAGTTTGTATCCAAACTTCAGCTGCCAATTTAACAATATTTCTTATTCTACCAATATATTCAGCTCTTTCAGCAACACTTATAGCTCCTCTTGCATCTAGAACATTAAAAATATGACTTGCTTTCAAACATTGATCATAAGATGGAAGTGAAATATTATTTTGTGCTAAAGAAATTGCCTCAGATTCATGAAAATTAAAAATCTTAAATAAATAATCAGTATTAGCATATTCAAAATTATATTTAGAAAATTCTTTTTCTGATTGATGAAATACTTCAAGATACTTAACTCCATTATCATTCCAGTCCAATTCATAAACATTTTTTTTTTGTTGAGTGAACATACAAATTCTCTCTAGGCCATAAGTAATTTCTACAGATACTGGTTTGCATTCAAATCCTGCCATTTGCTGAAAATATGTAAACTGGGTTATTTCCATGCCGTCACACCAAACCTCCCACCCTAAACCAGCTGCACCTAAGGTTGGACTTTCCCAATCATCCTCAACAAATCTAAGATCATGAGCAGAATGATCTATACCAATCACAGATAAACTATTTAAGTAAAGTTTTTTTATATTATCTAAAGAAGGCTTAATAATAACTTGAAATTGATAATAATGCTGAAGTCTATTAGGATTGTCTCCATATCGACCATCCGTAGGTCTCCTTGATGGTTGAACATATGCTGCTTTCCATGGTTTTGGTCCAAGAGATCTTAAAGTTGTTGCTGGATGAAAAGTACCAGCACCAACTTCTAAGTCATAAGGTTGTAAAATTATGCAACCTTGTTTACTCCAAAATTTTTGAAGATTGAATATTGTTTCTTGAAAATTTTTAACTTTTTTAGATTTTTTTTTTATTTTAGAAACCATATCTCTGCCAAATAGACTTTTCATCTAAAATATTTACCAATTGATCTAATTGATTATTAGATGAAGAAAGTTTTTGAGATAACCAACTTTTTGATTTTTCAAATTTTTTGATTACAACATCTTCGCCAAATTTTTCTTTTAAGACTTCATGAGTATTGCCAATGCCATCTACTAATCCTAAATTTTTAGCTTTATTACCAGACCAAAACTCTCCAGAAAAAAGTTCAACTTCTGATTTGTTTAATTTACCACCTCTGCTTCTTTCTACTACGTCAATAAAATCTTTATGTAAATCTAATTGAATTTTTTTAAGTCTTTCAATATCCTCGTTTTTCTCCTCCAAAAAAGGGTCTAGAGTACTTTTATTTTTACCTGCAGTATGAACTCTTCTTTCAACACCAATTTTTTTTATCAATTCTGTAAATCCAAATGATGAATATATTACTCCTATAGATCCGATAATTGAGCTTGAATTTGCATAAATTTCATCACCAGCACAAGAAATTAAATAACCACCGGATGCGGCAACATCTTCGGCAAAGACAATCACTTTTTTTTTATTTTTTTTTGCCTGCTGTCTTATAAAGCTATAAATTAAATGTGATTGAACTGGAGATCCTCCCGGAGAATTTACAGATATTGCTACACATAATGCTTTTTTCAATGAAAAGGCTTTTTTTATTATTTCTTCTTGCCCAGCAAAATCTATTCCCTGCCTAAATTTTCCAACATTTCCTATTACTCCATTTAACTTTATATGAGCAATTATTTTTTTTTTTTTAAATAATGAGAACATATTTATGTCTTACAGAATTATTAATTGAATATAAAGACTACTTATAATTGAAGAAATAGGTGCGTCAATTGATAAGTAATATATATAAGTTAATTATATTAATTTAAAATTATTATGGGAACCGTAGTACAGCTCAAAAATCAAATAAATGATTCATATTTTCAACTAAAAAATTCTGTTGAAGAAAAACTATTTTTAACAGAAGAGAGAATTAAATCAAAATTAACAAGCGATATTCAGCTGGTACAAAAAATGACTGATTACCATATCGAGACCGGGGGAAAAAGATTGCGGGCTCTGCTTACTTTAGGGAGTGCAAAATTATGTGGATATTCCAAAGGTTCAAGAGATATAAATCTCGCAGCTTGTGTAGAGTTAATACATAGCGCTACATTAATGCATGATGATGTTATTGATGAAGGAACAGTTAGAAGAGGAAAAGAAACTTTAAATAAAGTATGGAATAACCACTCTTCAGTCTTAATTGGTGATTATCTGTTAAGCAGATGCTTCGAGATGATGGTTGAAGATGGAAGTTTAGAGGTTTTAAGATTATTGTCCTCTACATCATCTAAAATTGCTCAAGGGGAAGTATTACAACTTCAACATAAAGGTGAAGTTGATATGTTAGAGGAAACTTACTTAAAAATAATTTCTGCTAAAACTGCTGAATTATTTGCAGCTGCAACAAAAGTAGGAGCCATTTTATCTGAGGCTGAAAGTAAAGAAAAAGATGCATTAGAGTTTTATGGAAGAAATCTAGGATTAACCTTTCAAATTGCTGACGATACACTTGATTATAATTCTGAACTTAAGTTATTTGGTAAAAAGATTGGACAAGATTTTTTTGAAGGAAAAATTACACTACCTGTAATCTTACTTTTTCAGAAACTTGACAATAGTAACAAAAAAAATCTTATCAATATATTTAATAAAGAAAACAGATCTAAAGATGATTTTAACAATATAATTGATTTAATGAATGAATATAAGATAATTCAAGAATGTTATCAAAAAGCTCAACATTATATTAATTTGGCTTCAAACTCTTTAAGTGTTTTTTGTGACTCTGAAGAAAAAAATATTCTTAAGAACTTAACTTCATTTAGTTTATCAAGAAATTTTTAAGGACTAAGTAAACACTTCGACCACCCAGCTGAGCTATTTTTAATATACTTTAATCTCTCGTGAATTCTATTTTCCCCATCTAACCAAAATTCAATACTTTCTGGAGATAAATTCCACCCAGACCAATGACTTGGTCTTGGAACTTTTTTTTTATCTTTAAATTTTTTTTTATAATTCTCTATAGATGTTAATAACTGATTTCTAGTTTTTAATTCTTCACTTTGGTTTGATGCCCAAGCACCAATTCGACTTTCATATGCTCTTGATGAATAATATTTGTCTGCAACTTCATCAGGAACTAATGAAATTTTACCTACAATTCTAATTTGTCTTAAAAGACTTTTCCAATGAAAACACATCGCAGCATGTGGATTTTCCTTAAGCTCATTTCCTTTTTGACTATTTAAATTGGTATAAAAAATAAATCCATTGTGATTAAAATCTTTTAACAAAACCATCCTTACAGAGGGAATATTGTTTTTATTTGATGTCGCTAAAGAGACAGCATTTGGATCATTAGGCTCTGTTTTTTTTGCTTCATCCATCCATCTATCAAACAATTGAATTGGATCATCCAGATCCAAAAAACAACGATTAAGCCCTAGAGAGTTTTTTTGATTCATAATTTTAACAAAATATTCTATATAATATAAATAATGTCATTTAATACATTTGGAAAGTTATTTCGGTTTACTACATGGGGTGAATCTCATGGTCCTGCTATTGGCTGTATAATTGATGGTTGTCCACCAAATATTATTCTAAAAGAGCAAGATATACAGATAGAATTAGACAAAAGAAAACCAGGACAATCAAAGTTTACAACTCAGAGAAAGGAGGACGATAAAGTTCAAATATTATCAGGAGTATTTGAGGGAAAAACTACAGGCACACCAATTTCTCTAATTATTTACAATAAGGATATGCGATCAAAAGATTATGGAAATATTAAAAATAAATTTAGACCAGGTCATGCAGATTTTACTTATTTTAAAAAATATGGAATAAGAGATTATAGAGGTGGAGGAAGATCCTCTGCAAGGGAAACTGCTGCAAGAGTTGCTGCAGGAGCAGTTGCAAAAACTGTTCTTAAAAAAAAATTAGGAAAAAAATTTAAAGTAATTGGTGCAGTCACTCAATTAGGAATATTAGGATGCGATACTAGCCAGTGGAGCGATAAGATAATTTCAAAAAACCCATTTTTTTGTCCAGACAAATCTGTGGTTAAACTTTGGGAAAAATATTTACTCGGAGTAAGAAAATCTGGTTCATCTTGTGGTGCAATTATAGAAGTAAGAGCTAGAGGTATCCCTGTGGGTTTAGGTGCCCCGATATATTCAAAATTAGATACTGATATAGCAGCAGGTCTAATGAGTATAAATGCAGTTAAAGGTGTGAACATTGGCTCTGGCATGAATTCGGCACATTTAAGTGGAGAACAAAATTCAGATGAAATTTCTTCAAGAGGTAAAAAATTGAAATTTAATTCTAATAATGCTGGAGGTATACTTGGTGGAATTTCTACTGGTCAGGAAATTATTGCTTCTTTTGCTGTCAAACCAACTTCATCTATATTAACAACAAGAAAAACAATTAATAAGTTTGGAAAAAATACGACAATCTCAGTTAGAGGTAGGCATGATCCATGTGTAGGAATAAGAGCTGTTCCAATTGGTGAGGCTATGATGAACTGTATACTTTTAGATCACTATCTAATGAATAAAGCTCAGTGTAGTTAATCAAAATTAATTTTTAACAACTCTAATAGTCTCTTTTTGAAATAAAGTATCTAAAATTTTTTTTGAGATTTGGGAATTATTTAATCCAGCTTTATCATACATTTTCTTTGGATTATCTTGCTCGATAAACTCATCAGGTAAAGTCATTGATCTAAACTTTAAACCTTTATCAAATATTCCTTTCTCAGCTAACAAATTTTTTACGTGAGAACCAAAACCTCCTATTGATCCTTCCTCAATTGAAATTAAAAGGTCATGTTCTTTTGCACATTTTAATATAAGTTCTTCATCTAAAGGTTTCGCAAATCTTGCGTCCACAATTGTTATCGATACACCTTTTGATTTTAATTCACTAGCAGCCAATTTACATTCTTCAAGTCTTGTGCCCAGGTTTAAAATACAAGCTTGTGTTCCTTGCTGTA
>MDTE01180830.1_pt1 | contig 12730 bp, 14 predicted proteins | sample 811231 | NCBI WGS metagenome assembly MDTE01 (sample SAMN05326651, study PRJNA326480) | marine metagenome | isolation source: seawater | place: Indian Ocean: Red Sea | collected 2010
CGTTGATAGGCTGGATGTGGAAGCGCAGTAATGCGTGCAGCTGACCAGTACTAATAGCTCAATTGGCTTGATTTATGCACTGAAAAAAATTTTTAATCTTATTTTAGATATTACTTTAAAGTTATTAATCTAGATGGCAAAGTTATTAATCTAGATGGCCTGTCCATATCCCCATCTCCTTTAAACAAACATATCTTATTTGTTTTATCATTACTTATATAAGCGTAGTTTATATCTATATTCTTATTTTCAAAAGGTTCAAAGTGATCAGGAATAATTAATTTTGTTTTATATCTATTTATAAATCCTGAATTATTTAAAATTTTTTCAGATATTCCATAACTATATATGTCTATATATTCTGCATTGAATATTTCTAATATTTGTTTTAAAGCATTTCCAATTTTACCTATTTGTTTTAAATCCCCAATAACATCAATAATTTTTAAAATTATTAATTTTTTATGTTTGATTTTTCTAAAAACTAAAATTATTTCGGATTTTTCATTTTTAATAGAGTAAATATAATAATCATAAAATTTATTTTTCAGATAACGATTAATTAAATATCCTGCTGTTTTTTTTGGGATTTGAAATTTAAAGATATTTTTGTTTAAAGTTTTTATTGATGAATAGTTTAATTTATTTATAGCCACTTTTCTTTTAATAAATTGACCTGGTTTGATATGTTTCGTTATTTTTCTATTAATATTTTTATTAACAAAGAAATGATGATTTAGTTTACCTACATTAAAACCTTGCCATTTATGATAATTTAGAAGGTTTTCATTAATACCAACAACACCAATAAAATTATAATTTCTATGTTTTATTTTTCTAAATAACCTTAGTCCTATCCCTATATTATTTGTTCTAGCAACTCTCCAATAAGCTAGAAAACAAGTTTTTTTTAAATTTTTGTCAAATTTACTGTATGGTATAAACCCTTGTACACCCAAAATCTTATTTTTATTGATTGCAATTACAAAATTATAGTGAGTCTTATTTTTATAAAAATAATCAAATACTTTTTTACTTTTAACAAATATGTGTGTTTTACTGTGATTTTTTTTAATAAAATTTTTAAATAATTCAATTTGGGTATCTTTTAAATATAAGAATTTTGTTTCATTCTTTGTTGCGTGTTTTATATTATTTCTATTAAATTTTTTCATGAATAAAAATTATAAAATAATTAAAGGCAAAGATATTTTAGTTTTAAAAAATATAAAGTGTAAAAGTATAAATAATTTACCAAGGAATGATGTGATTAAATTATATAATGAGCACGGAGCCATTTTGTTTAAAAATTTTGACTTAAAGATAAATGATTTAAATAAATTCACAGCCTTATTTACGAAAAATTATGCAAATGATGCCTCAAGAAGAGATTCTTTATTTAATTCAAAGCACATTAAAACTGTAGATAAAGGAAATATGGCTATGCCTTTACATTCTGAAGCAAGTTATTCGAGCTCATGGCCCGAAAGTGTTTGGTTTTATTGCGCTAATCCACCCAAATATTCTGGATTTACAACTATTTGTGATGGTAGCAAAGTTTATAAAGATTTTAAAACAGAAACAAAAAAATTTTTCTTAGAAAATGAGATACAATATTATGTAGAGATACCAATTAATTCAAAATTTGTAGATAAAAGAAAAAGGTCTTGGTTTTTTAACCAGGTTGGTTGTGTTAATCCTATTTTATATCCAAACAAAAATTTGCTTAAATTCATTCAAAAAAGATATGCAATAAATTTTTCAAATACTTTGAAAAAATATTGCTTTTCTAATCATTTACAAATTCATTTAAAAAGAGATCCGCAATTAAAAAAATGGTTAATTGCAAATAAAACAAAATTGCCAAAAAAAGTAATTGCAGATGTTAAGAAGTGTTGTCTTAAAAATACATATAAAATTAAATGGAAAAAAAATGAACTTTGCATGATTGATAATAGAAGATTTATGCATGGTAGAACTAAAATAGATGTCAAAGATAGATCTAGAAGACTTATTGTAAATATTCAGACGTTGAATAATAGTTTTTAAATTTAATGTAATAAAAATGTTTAATAGTTGGATTTTAAAAAACAAAATAGCATTTAAATCAGAAAATTTTAAAATTAGTTACGCAGAATTTTATAAAAAAATTTCAGAAAATAAAAAACTTTTTAATTTTAAAAAAAAAACTTTTTTTCTTTTAGCTGAAAATTCATATGAATTTATAAATATTTATGTTTCATTAATTAGAAGTAATCATGTCATATTTTTGTTGGACTCAAAAATAACAAAAGAAAATTTGTTTAAATTAATAAATAAATTTAAACCTAATTTTATACTTTATTCAAAAGATAATAATTTTAGAGAATTACTAAAATTTGAAATATTTCATGAATTTGAAACATTCAAATTAATTTGTACTAACAAAGAAGATGTAATTTTAAATAAGGAACTTTTAATTCTTTTACCCACATCTGGATCAACAGGATCGCCGAAATTTGTAATGTTATCTAAAAGCAATATTAAAAAAAATAATATTGATGTGGTAAAATATTTAAAACTAAACTCAAATAGTAAAACTATATTAAAATTACCATTGAATTATTCTTTTGGATTATCTATTTTGCATACTCATTTGATGGCTGGGAGCACAATTTATCTAACGCAAGAAAATATTATCTCAAAAAATTTTTGGAAATTTTTTAATTTAAATAAAATAAACACTTTCTACGGTGTTCCCCAAACATTTGATATACTAAAAAAATTAAATTTTAATCCAAAGCATAAAATGAAATTTTTAGCAGTTGCTGGAGGTAAATTAGACGATTATGTGATTGATCATTTTCTTATTAATTCAAAAAAAAATAAATATATATTCTATAATATGTATGGACAGACAGAGGCTTCTCCTAGAATTAGTTTTTCTAGTTCTGAAAATAAAAACCAATCAATTTATTCTGTTGGTAAATCTTTTGGGGGTTCAAAAATTTTAATTAAAAAAGAAAATAATAATTATTTTGAAAATAATAAAATTGGAAAAATTTTTTATAAAGGAAAAAATGTAATGTTAGGTTATGCTAAAAATATAAACGATTTAAATAATAAAAGAAAAAATAATCATGAATTGATTACTGGCGACTATGGTTATTTTAATGATGATAATGATTTAATCATTGTGGGTAGAATTGATAAATTTACAAAAATTAATGGAATTAGAATTAATCTAGACGATATAGAGGTATTTATTAGAAATAAATTTGATATAAAAAATAAATGTATTTGCAATAAAAATATTATCTATGTTTTTTTGGAAACAAAAAAAAAACCAAATATATTGTTACATTTAAAAGTTAAATTTAATTTAAGAAAAAATGATTTTAGGTTTATTCATTTAAATAAATTTAAACGTTTAAATAATGGCAAAATAGATTTATTGAATTTAAAAAAAATTATTAATAATTAAATTTATTTATGTTCTTAAAAAAGTTAAAAGAAAAACTTATTTATCATAGAAATAATTGTCTTTATTACAAAAACTTTATAGATAATTCTAATATTAATTTAAAAAATATTAGAAAACTTTCAGATGTTCCTTTTTTACATATAAATCTTTTTAAAAATTATAATCTCTTAAGTTGTAAAATGAAATCTATAGTTACCTGTCTTCATTCATCTGGAACATCTGGCATGACTTCTAAAATTTTTTTAGATAAAAAAAATTCAATTGAACAAAAAAAAACGCTCAAGACAATTTTAATTAGTGAGTTTGGTCAAGATAGGCTTCCATTTTTGGTTGTTGATCAAAATCCGAAAGATGTAAAAAAAAAAAATAATTTTTACAGCGCTAAAATAGCGGCAATTTTAGGTTTTAGTCTGATTGGAAAAAATTTTACTTACTTGTTAGATGAAAACAAAAATATAAATTATTCAATTTTAAATAGTTTTTTAAGAAAATACGGAAAAAATAAATTTTTGATATTTGGATTTACATCTGAAATATTTAAAATTCTCTATAAAGAAGTTAAATTAAATAAAATAAAGTATAGTTTTAAAAATTCATTTTTAATTCATGGAGGTGGATGGAAAAAATTAGAAAAAATTAAAATAGATAATTCTGAATTTAAAAATAGGCTTAAGAAAAAATTGAAAATAAAAAATATTATTAATTATTATGGTTTTGTGGAACAAACTGGATCAATTTTTTTAGAATGTCCTGAAAAGGGATATTTTCATACTAATGAATTTACTGATATTTTTATTAGAGATGAAAATTTAAATTTATCAAAACCATTTGAAAAAGGTTTATTACAGTCAATATCATTAATCCCATCAAGTTATCCTGGAAACTCAATACTTTTAGAAGATCAAGCAACATTTTATGGTGACAAGTGTTTATGTGGAAGAAAAGGTAAGATTTTCAAAATTAATGAAAGATTAAATAAAGCAGATGTCAGAGGTTGTAGCAATGTTAGCTAATTTGCAAAAAGTAAAAATTATTGCTGGCAAATCAAAAGTTGATTATTCAGATTTTTTACCTTTTGATAATATAATTTTAGATTTTATTTCAGACCTTTCAGTCTTAATTCTTAAGAATAAAAAACTTAGAATTTATCCAGACTTAATTACGTTTGGGTTTTGGTGCAGAAAAAGTAATATTATAAATTTAAAAAAAAAATTTTTTAAAAATGAAATAAAAAAAAATATTGGGTTAATTTTTCATATACCACCAACAAATGTTCCAATTTCTTTAGGTTATAGTTTCGTTTTTGGACTTTTATCAGGTAATTCAAATATAATTAGAGTACCACGTCCAAATTTAGAAAATATAAATGAGTTTTTAAAAATAGTAATTAAATTAATGGAATTAAAGAAATATTCTAAAATAAAAAGAAATAATACATTTATTGAATATAAAAATAGCCTAGAAATTTCTTCAAAAATTTCAAGCTTAGTAGATGGAAGAATAATATGGGGAGGAAATCAAACTTCAAAAATATTTAAAGAAATGAAAACAAAAGTTTCTTGTAAAGATATTTTCTTTTTTGATAAGTTTTCATTTTCACTAATTGATTTAAAAAAATTCAAATCTTTGAATTCTTATGAAACTAAAAAATTAATTGAAAATTTCTACAACGATACATTTGTTATGGATCAAAATGCATGTTCAAGTCCACATTTAGTTTTGTGGAAAAATTTTAAATTATCTGATACAAAATTATTTTGGAATAAACTTGATAAGTATGTAAATAAAAAATATCTTTTTAAAAAAGAAAATAAAATTTACAAATATTATCGTATCAACGAGATATTATTAAAATCGAATAATATTTTAAGTTTAATAAATTATAAAAATATAAAAATATTTAATTTAAAAGATCTGAATAATAACTTGACAGATTTAAGAGGATATGGGGGTATTTTTTTTCAATATAAATTTAATAATTTTAAAAATATTTCAAAAATATTTGATCGAAAATTTCAAACAATGACTTATTTTGGTATTAATAAACAAAAACTAAAATATTTATTAAATTCAACTCATCTAAATGGGATTGATAGAGTTGTTCCAGTAGGTAATGCAATTAACTTTAATAATAAATGGGATGGTTATGAAATTTTAAATGAACTAACTAGAATAGTTGATTTTAATTAAAAAGGAATGAAATTAAATAAAAAACAAATACTTGAATATCAGAAAAATAGAGATCCATATCTTATGGTTGATGAAGTAGAGAATGTAGAGCCAGGTATATACTCAAAAGGATACAAACAATTAAAAAAAGATGAATGGTTTTTTAAAGTGCATTGGCCTGGTGATCCAAATATGCCAGGCATGTTACAATTAGAAGCATTAACTCAAATGGCATCATTCTCAATTTTAACTATGCCAAATAATAAAAATAGAATTATGTATTTAACTAATGCTGATAAAATAAAATTTTTTAGAAAAGTATTACCTGGAGATAAGTTGATTTTAGAAACGAAAGTACTTTCTTACAGAAGAAATATTGCTACTTTTGATGGAAAAGCAAGTGTAAATGAAAAAATTGTTTGCAAAGCAAAATTTAATCTTTACTTACCAGAAAAACTCGAAAAACTAGATAAAATATAAAATTATGCCTATAGCATCTTCACTCCTAAACAAACCTCAGTTAGTTAAAAAGCTTAAAAAATTTTATGATCATGTAAATAAGAATAATGGAAAAATTGGAACCAAAACAAGAGGAATAGACTTAAATTTTAATAACGCATGTAATTTAAGATGTAAATATTGTTTTACAAATTCTCCGAAAGGAGATCATGTAAAAGAATATTTAGATTTCAAAGCTATAGCAAATTTAGCTGATCAAGCTGATGACCTAGGTTACTTCGAATTTGATTTGCAAGGAGGAGAATTGCTTTTACAACCAAAAAAATTATTTAAAGTTCTTGAGGCTATAAAGCCTGAGAGGTTCTATTTGTATTTGACCACTAATGGTTATTATCTTGATGACAAAATGGCCAAACAATTAGCTGAATACAAAGTTAGTAGAGTTTCTGTAAGCATTGACAGTATGGATGAAAAAATTCATGATGAAATTAGAGGGAGAAAAGAGTCATGGAAAAGAGCAATCGCAGCTTTAGAGCATGTTAAAAATAATGGTATGGATCCTTATTTAAATATAACTGTAGGTCACTACAACGCAAATACTGATCATTTTAAAGAATTGTTAGATTATTCAAAAAATAAAAAATATAAAACTTTGCTTAACGTTGCTGTACCGTCGGGTATGTGGCAAAAAATGGATGAAATTATTTGTGATGATAATGACAGAGAATATTTAAGAAAAATAAGAAAAGAATATAAAAATCTAGTTAGAAATATATGGAATCCTTTTGACAAAAATCATGAAAAAATTTTAGGTTGTACTACAGTAAACAGATTATATATCACTCCAATAGGCGATGTTCTTGTATGCCCATATGTTCATATTAAAATTGGGAATATTTTTGAAAAATCTTTGAAGGAAATTGTAGATTATGGTTTTTCAATAAAATATTTTAATAACCATAGCGATCTATGCTTAGCTGGTGAAGATAAAAGTTTTATAAATAAATTCATGACGTTTCCAGGACAAACAATATTTAAACCTGCAATAGCGAAAGATATATTTTCTGAAGAAGATTATATTTAAATTTTATGCTTAAAAATCAAACAGCTATGATAACTGGTTGCAATAGTGGTATTGGAAAATCAATTTTAGATTTATTTTCAAAAAATAATTGTAATGCTATCGCTTGTGTAAGAAAAAATAATTCAGAATTTGAGGAATATTGTAAAAAACTCCAAAAAATTAACAATAATATAATTAAAATTTATGAATTTGATTTAAAAAATATAGATGATTTAAAAATTAATTTAAAAAAAATTTTAAATGAAAATAAAGATATAGACATTTTAATAAATAATGCAGGTAGCATATCAACCAATATTTTTCAATTTACCACAGAAAAAAATTTTAAGGACTTATTTCAAGTAAATTTTTTTTCAATTGTAACCATAACTCAAATGATAACTAAACCAATGATTAGAAAAAAAAAGGGTAGTATAGTAAACATTTCTTCTATTAGTGCAGATGATGGAAATGAGGCTAGAAGTGCATATTCAGCTTCAAAATCAGCAATTCAAAGTTTAACAAAAGTTATATCTAGAGAGTTAGGGAAATTTAACATTAGAGCAAATTGTATAGCACCAGGATTAGTAGAGACAAAAATGTTATCTGAGAATACTAAACCTGAAATAATCGAAGAAATTAAAAATAAAATTTCACTTGCTAGGTTGGGTAAATCTGATGAGGTTGCTAATGTTGCTTTATTTTTGGCATCTAATTTATCTTCTTACATTAATGGACAAACTATAAGGGTAGATGGAGGGATGTAGCAATTAATGAAAAAAATTACTCAAGGAAAAATCTCCTATTTAAGAGAATTCTCAAAAAAGATTAAAAAAAATATTTTAGAAATGGCTTTAGTTGCTGGATCAAGCAGCTCTCATTTAGGTGGGGCATTATCAATAACAGACATTTTGACTGTTTTATTTTCAAAAGAATTAGATTTTGATTTCGAGAATAAAGACAAAAATAAACGAGATAGATTTATTTTAAGTAAAGGACATGCGTGTCTATCTTATTATTCAGTATTAAGTGAAATAGGTTTTATTTCCAAAAGTGATTTGAAAACTTTTGAGAAAGAAGATAGTGATTTGCCTGGACATCCTGTAAAAAATGATAAATTTGGTATTGATTTTTCTACAGGATCCCTTGGTATGGGATTATCCCTAGGCATAGGTGTAGCAATCTCATTAAAAAAAAAAAATAACAATTCTAAAGTAATTACAATTTTGGGTGATGGGGAATGTAATGAGGGATCTGTTTGGGAGGCTGCAATGTCAGCTCCAAATTTTAAATTAGACAATTTATATGTAGTAGTAGACAATAACAATTTTCAACAGACTGGAACCAATCAAGAAATTATGGACTCTGGAAATTTAAAAAATAAATGGGAAAACTTTGGATGGTTTGCAAAAGAAATTGATGGTCATAATTTTACTGAGATTTATGATTTTTTTAATGATTCAAAAACTGTTAAAAAACCAAAAGCTTTAATAGCAAAGACTATAAAAGGAAAAGGTTTTTCTTTTTCAGAAAATAACAATGAATGGCATCATTCAATATTAACAAAATCTTTATATGATCAAGCTATTAAAGAGTTAAATAATTATGATAAAAATTGATCAGAGAAATATTAAGCTCTGGTCAGTTATTGGATCTAGAGCAACACTTGGTTTGGCCTTGTTGGAACTTTCAAAAGATTACGATGATTTAATTGTTATGACTGCAGATGTTTCAACATCTGCAGGACTAGACCGCTTTAGAAAAACTTATCCAGATAAATATATTGATGTTGGTATAGCCGAACAGAATATGATTGGTATTGCAGCAGGTTTAGCAAGTGAAAATTTTAGAGTGGTAACCACAACATTTGCTCCTTTTCAAACTCAAAGATGTTGTGAGCAAATTAAAGTTAATCTTGGTTATATGAAGCAAAATGTTTGCATGGTAGGAATTGCAAGTGGTTTGGTTCTTGGTAATTTAGGATATAGTCATTGCAGTATTGAAGATATAGGAACTTTGAGATCAATTCCTAATTTAAACATAATTTCTCCTGCTGATTCACTTGAGACCATTAAATCTTTATATAGTGTGATTGAAACAAAAAAACCAACTTATATAAGATTAACTGGTGGGGCTAATAACAATATTATTTATGATAGTGACTATGATTTTGAAATTGGCAAATCAATTACTTTAAAAGAAGGTGAGGATATTGTTATATTTGCAACAGGTAGCATGGTTAAAACAGCTTTAGATGTAGCAAAGGGTCTAGAAAATCAAAAAATTTCAACAAAAGTAATCAATATGCACACAATTAAACCTATTGACATTCATGCAATAGAAAAATCTCAAAAAGCTAGATTAATTATATCAATTGAAGAACATAACGTAATTGGTGGATTAGGCAGTGCCATCTCAGAGTACAACTCAACTTTAAAAAATTCTCCAAGACAACTTTTTTTTGGTATTAATGATATTTATACTACAAGCGGAAGTTATAAAGGTTTATTAAACAAGCATGGTTTGACATCTGAAATAATAGAAGAAAAAATAACAAAATCTTTAAAATAAATTTTGTAAAGCTTTAGTTAATATGAAAAAAAAAAAAATCTCTAGATCAGAGCTTATTAAAAATTGGGATATTTCATATAAAAAAAAACAAAATTTTTTGCTGTATCCAAGTGAACAGCTAGTAAGATTTTTTAATAGATACATTTCAAAAAGAAAATCTATAAAAAAAAGTGTTAAAAAAATTGAAGCTTTAGATTATGGATGTGGAGCTGGTAGACATTTGTTATATCTTGAAGAAAACGGAGTAAAAACCATAGGTTATGATATTTCAAAAATTGCAATTAATTTAGCAAAAAAACTTCTAAAGTATAAAAAAATAAAAAATATTCAGGTAACTGACAATTTAAAAAGTAAACTTTTTGAAAATAAAAAGTTTGATTTAATTGTCTCTTATGGAGTCTTAGATTCTATGACAATAAGTGATGTGAAAATGAGTTTAGATTTTATTTATGAAAAACTAAAAAAAAATGGGCTTTTTTTTGTTGAAATTTTAGGACACAAAACACTAAGAAGAAAAAGAGTAAAATTATCAAAATATGAGGATCTTATAAAAGATAATCATGAAAAAAATACAATTCAACTTTACCATGATAAAAATTTAATAAAAAATCTTTATAACAAATTTAAAATAATTGAAAAAATAGAAACTTTTGAAATTAAAAAAAATTACAAACATCATGAATATATTATTGTTTTTTGTAAAAAATGATTAATAAATTATTGACTTTATTTTAGAAAGTATCTAAGTAAAATTTCATGAAACTTAATAAATATAATCAAGCTTTTTACGAAGCCTTATCCATTGATAAAGAAAAAGACATTAAAAATTTAAAGTATCAAGATATTGATGAATGGGACTCTATAGGACATATGACTTTAATTTCAAATATAGAGGAAAAGTTGGGAGTAGTTTTTGAAACTGATGATATAGTTGATTTTAGTTCATATAAAAAAGGAATAGAGATATTAAAAAAATATAAAGTAGATATTTAAAGTAAATGGGATCAATTTCATGTGTAATGTATCATTACATAAAAAAGAAAAATGAAAAATTTTTTAAAAATTTTAAGAAAATAAATAGAAATGAATTTAAAGATCAAATAAAATTTTTTGAGCAAAAGTTTATATTAATCTCCCCAGATGAAGCAAAATATTTAATAGATAAAAAAAAAATAAATAAACAATATTGTTGGCTTACCTTTGATGACGGATATATAGAGCATTATGATTTTGTTTTAGATTTTTTGCATAAAAAGAAAATTAAAGCCTCTTTTTTCCCTTCTATAATTTCCTTACAAAATATTGATTTTTTGAGACCAAATAAAATTCATGTATTATTATCTAAAGCTAATTCAGATCATTTATTAGATCTATATGAAGAGTATTATTCTAATTTTTTATTTGATAAAAAATACGGAGACCTTCAGATATTAAAAAAGAATTTAAAAATTAATTCAAGATTTGATGATTATAAAACTGCGGTTTTTAAAAAACTTTGTCAATCAACATTAGAAACAAAGGATACTGAGAATATTATAAAAAAAATCTTTATAAAATTTAAAATAAACAAAAAAAAAATATTAAAAAATTTTTATTTTAATCTAAAAAATTGTATAGAAATTTTTAATGAAGGACATGAGATTGGTATGCATTCATCTACACACCCAAGGTTTTCAAATTTAAGTTTTTATAATCAAAAGAAAGAAATTATAGATAATATTCGATATTTAAAAAAAAAAGGGATATTTAGACAAAATCTTAGTTTTTGTTATCCGTATGGTTCATTTAATTCAGATACTATAAAGATTTTAAAAACTAATAATATTCGATTTGCTTTAACTACAAATAAAGGAAAAATACTAAATAATGTTAATAAATTTAAAATACCAAGACTAGACACAACAGATTTTTTTTAATTTTTAAATTTTTTCAGACTTGTATAGAGCATTTAATGTTAAGTTAGGGTTTTGCAATAAATTTCCATGTTTATTGATTGCATATAATCTAAAATTAAATTGCGAAAGAATATCTTCTATATTTTTAAACGAGAAATACTTATCTTTATATACATTGCCTAGAATTATTTCTAATTCTATGTATTTAATTTTATTTGATTTTAAAGTTTTTAGAGATCCTTTCAAAACTTCTTCCTCAAAACCCTCGGTGTCAATTTTTAATATATCAATTCGAGTTAATTTTTTTTCTTCAACAAAATTATCAAGGGTAGTCAATTTTACATTTAATGAACCTTTATAAGACATTTTTTCGTCAGGAAAGTTTTTAATTTTAAAACCATCTTGAAGTTTATAAAAACCAGAGTTATGAGATCTTTCGTTTATATAAAATGTTTTATTTGTTTCTTCTGAACCAAAGGCAAGATTATAGATATATAAATTTTCAATATTTTTAAACCTCTTTTTTAAATTTTCAAAAATTTCTGGAGATGGTTCAAAACTAAGAATTTTTGCTTTTGGAAATAATTTTTGATATTTTATTATAGTTTGTCCTACATTAGCACCTATATCTAAAATAATTGGATTTTCAATTTTAATGAGATTTTTAAGCAATTTTTCATTTGAAATGGTTTTATTTTTAATTTCTAATTTCAACAAATTTAGAATTTTATTTAAATTTAATAAAATTTTTCTTTTTATTTTTATTAATAAAACATTCATATTATAAGATTACATTTATGAAAAAACTTATCAATCTTAATAAATGGGAATTCAATTATTTAGATATTGTCGATCCAAAAGACAATGGACAATATTACTATTATTTTAAATTTTTTTTATCAAGTCTTTTAAAAGGTGTAGAAGGAGATGCTATTGAAGCAGGAGTATTTAGAGGAAAAAGTTTGATATCAGCAGCTTTAATTTTAAAAAAACTCAGAAAAAATAAAACAATTTGGGGGTATGACACTTTTTCTGGTTTTACTTTAAAGCAACATAAAAATGATAAATTTGAAAAATTTAAAAAACTCTATAAAGATAAAAAAATTTCTA
>MDTE01118560.1_pt1 | contig 12727 bp, 11 predicted proteins | sample 811231 | NCBI WGS metagenome assembly MDTE01 (sample SAMN05326651, study PRJNA326480) | marine metagenome | isolation source: seawater | place: Indian Ocean: Red Sea | collected 2010
AATCACTCAAAATAAAAAAAAGTGCGCCTACAATCTTAAACGCAGCAAACGAAATTGCAGTTGAGGCTTTTCTGAATGAGAAAATTAAATTTTTATCTATTTCAAAAGTTGTAGAAAAAACTTTAAATAAAGCTTCTATTTCACCTATCAATAGTATAAAAGATGTATTAGATATCGATACTGAATCAAGGTCGATATGCTCTGAATTTGTCAATATGTCACATTACTAATTAAATGATCGAAACACTAATCAACAATATTTTACCTTTTTTAGTAATTTTAACTATTTTAGTTTTTGTTCATGAATTAGGACACTATTTGGTTGCTAGATTTAATGGTGTCAAAGTTGAAGTATTTTCAATAGGTTTTGGAAAAGAAATCTTTGGTTTCGATGATAGTCAAGGTACAAGATGGAAATTTTCCCTAATTCCTTTAGGTGGATATGTTAAAATGCATGGTGATTTAGATGCAGCCAGTACAAAAAGTTCTGAAGAAAATGTAGATCCCAAACTATCATATTATAATAAAAGTATTTCACAAAGATCTTGGATCTTATTTGCAGGGCCTGCTGCCAACTTTATTTTTTCTTTTTTTATATTAATTTTTATGAATATTTTTTTTGGCTACGCGGATAATAAGCCAATTATTAGTGAAATTGAAAAGAATAAACCAGCTTACAATGCTGGATTAAAAGTTGGTGATATAATCTTAAAAGTTAATGACAATCAAATAGATGATTTAATTACTCTAAAGAATGAAATTTCAAAAAATGATAACTCAACTGTATTATTAACTTTTAGTAGAAATAGTAAGATACAACAAGTAAAAGTTTTGATATCTGAAAAAAGGATTGGTATTAAAGGTACTGTTGAAAACGTTAAATTAGATCTATTTGATTCAATAATTAAATCATCAAATCAAATTTTTCTTTTTGTAAAAATGACTCTCATTGGAATTTATGAAATTTTTTCAGGTACTCGAGGTACTGAAGATTTAGGTGGACCAATAAGGATTGCTGAACTATCAGCTGACTTTTGGAGTCAAGGTTTACAAAGTACCTTATGGTTTATGATGATAATTTCTTTAAATTTAGGTTTAATTAATCTTTTTCCAATTCCGATGCTTGATGGCGGACATTTAGTTTTAAATTTTATAGAATTTGTAAAAGGGGGACCATTAAATAAAAAATCACTAGAAGTAATTCATTCTATAGGATTTATAATTCTTATTTCCTTAATGGTATTCGCAACTTATAATGATATATCAAGGTTTTTTGGATAAAATCAGTTATGATTTTTAAAATTGTTAAATTTAATTTTTTTATTCTCTTAAATTTAATTCTGTTTACAAAGGTTTTTTCCAATACATTTGTACCTGGCACACCCTCATCGAGTTATAATTTTAATTATAATAATGTTCCACAAAAAGAGGGTGCCATTGATGAAAATAGAGAAAAACTCTCTAATATGCGATCATCTAATAATCAAAATCAGATAATTGTTCAAGGAAATAGTCGTTTAGAAACTTCTGTTATAATTAGAGATTCAAAGATTTTAGAATTGAGATTAGATAATAATAAAAATTTGAGTAAAGCAATAAAAAATCTCTATAAAACTGGATATTTTGAAAATGTACAAATTTATAGATCGAATAATTCAATTGTAATTAATGTTAAAGAAAACCCTATTATTGACTTAATTTCTATAGAAGGAAATTCAGAAATTACTGACGATTTGATAATGGAAGAAATTGAATTGAAAAGTAGAAGTGTTTTTTCAACTGACAAGATTAAATCAGATGTAAAGAAAATTCAAAATCTCTATAAACGACAAGGTTTTTTTTCTACATTTGTTGAACCAAAATTTATTAAACTTACAGAGAATAGAGTTAATTTAATTTATGACATCATGGAGGGTAAAGAGGCAAAAATAAGAAGAATTAACTTTGTAAATAATATGATATTTTCCGATTCTACTTTAAAAGATGTCATTTCTTCTACTGAAACAAGATGGTATGAATTTTGGGGTTCAACTGATAAATTTGATCAAGATAGAATAAATTATGACAAAGATCTTTTAAGGAAATATTATTTAGATAATGGTTATGTTGATTTTGAAATTCTCTCAGTTAATTCAAGCCTTGTAAATAATAGAAAAGAATTTGTTATTAATTTTACTTTAAAAGAAGGAGAGAGATATATTGTTGAAAATGTGAGTTTTCGTTCCTCTATAAGAAACATAGACAAAGTTGAATTGAATTCACTTTCAGAAATTGAAGCTGGAGACTGGTTTAGTTCAGATAATATAGAAAAAAGTATTTCAAATATAATTGATAGAGCATCAGAATTAGGGTTTGCGTTTGTCGATGTTTTGCCAAAGATTAAAAAAAAATCGGCTAATAGAATGGATGTTGTATTTGAAATAATCGAAGGTAATAAAATTTATATTAATAAGATCGATATTGTTGGAAACCTTAAAACTGAAGATCGAATAATAAGAAAGGAAATTGAACTAATAGAGGGTGATTCTTTTAATATTTCAAAAATTAGACAGAGTGAACAAAATTTAAGAACTATTGGTCTATTTGAAAATGTTGGAATTAACTTTGAAGATAGTATTGATAATAATAAAACAAATTTAAGTGTGGAAGTTTCGGAGAAATCGACAGGAGAATTCTCTGTTGGAGCAGGATATTCGTCTATCGACGGTGCTTTAGGCAATATAAGTATAAAGGAATCTAACTTATTAGGTCAAGCTAAAGAGCTTGGTTTGAGTCTGGGATTATCTACCAGAAGGTCAACAATTGATCTTTCATTTACCGATCCATATTTTTTAAACAAAGATATTGCAGCCGGTATTGATGTTTTTAATGTGAGACAAAATAATAAAGTTTACAGTGGATATAGACAGAAGAGTTTAGGCTTTAAATTGCGTTCTGGGTATGAAATTATTGACGATTTAAGACACTTTTCTAGTTATGAACTTAGAAGAGATAGAATCCACGATGTTGATTCAAATTCATCCATTTATATTCAAGACCAAGAAGGAAAAAGAGTTACTTCAGTTTTTGGTCAAGCCCTCCAAATAAATAAACTTAATGACCGATTAAATCCAACTGATGGCTATAAGATAAGACTAGATGTTGATTATTATGGTTTAGGAGGGAATTCTAAACATGTTTTAACAGAATTAAGAACAGCAAATTTTTTTAGACTTGCAGATCAGTGGATATTTGCAAACTTTATTGAAGCAGGTTTTTTATTTGGTATAAAAGACATTAGAATAAATGATAGATTCTTTTTAAATGGAGATCAGCTTAGAGGTTTTAAAAATCATGGAATTGGTCCAAGAGATACTTCTACTTCTGATGCTTTAGGAGGGGAAACATATTATCTCACAAGAAATGAACTAAACTTTCCAGTTGGTCTGCCAGAAGATTTAGGAGTAATGGGACTTATATTTGCTGATATTGGAACTGTTTATAATACTGCTGCATCATCAAATGATGTGAAAGATGAAAGTAATCTTAGAGGTTCAGCAGGAATTGGTTTAACCTGGATTTCTCCATTTGGACCGGTTAAATTTTATTTAAGTAAGGCTTTTTTAAAGCAAAATTATGATAAAAAAGAGATTTTTAGGTTTAGTTTTGGTACAACATATTAATATTAATATAAGGAGTCTTATAATGAATCTTAAATACAGTTTAATTTTTTTGCTTTTTCTTTTCGCAAATTTTAATTTTGCATCTGCTCAAGATGCTAAGAAGGAAGCAAAAAGTGAAGATGCTTTTCTATCTAGAGTTGGTGTTGTTGATATGAAAAGAATTTTAAATCAATCAAAAGCTTATCAATCTTTAGTTGATCAATTTGAAGAAAAAAGAAGAAAACAAAGAAATATTATTACAAAACAAGAAGATCAGATAAGAGATGAAGAGAGTAATTTAATAAAACAAAAAAATGTACTTTCAAAAGAAATTTATGCAGAAAAAGTTAAAGCACTTAATTTAAAAATTAAACAATTAAAAGAAAAAAACATGAATGAAGCTAAAAAATTTGAAGCATTGTTTGAAAAATCAACAAATAAGATTCAAGGCGCTTTGGTTGATGTTTTGTCAGTAATTGCAAATAATGCTCAATTGAATCTAGTTCTTGCTAAAAGTCAGGTAATTTTAGTAGGTAAAGATATCGATCTAACAGAAAAGGCTGTGGTTGAACTAAATAAAGTTCTTCCAAAAGTAACTCTTGGAGAACAATAAATTTTATTTGAAGTGTTAAAAATTGGTTGATTGCAGTTTTTATAAAAAAGCTGGTCCTTTTAAACTTGACCGGTTAGCCAAATCTCTAGGTTGTAATTTATCTGGTGATAAAAATCTTGAAATTTCAGATATTGGAACGTTGGAGGATGCTAATAAAAATGAAGTTAGTTTTTTATCTAATAAAAAGTATTTAAATCTTCTTAAATCAACAAACGCTGGGGCAATTATAGTTGAAAAAAAATTTGCTACTGATCCAAATAAGAATTACCTGATTTCTGATGATCCCTATTATTCATTGGCGCAACTTGCTTGTATAATGTACCCAGATTCGCAGTATCCTGATTTTTTCTTTCCAAAAAATGAGCAAAAAAAAAATTTTGATAAATCAATAAAAATTTCAGATAGTTCAAGAGTTCATAAAACGGCGGTTATAGGTAATAGATGCAATATAGGGTGTCATTCAGTTATAGGAAAAGGGGTGATATTAGGTGATAATTGTTTGATTGGTGATAATGTATCTATTTACTTTTCTAAAATTTCAGATAATGTAAAAATCTACCAAGGCGCTAAAATAGGTGGTGAGGGATTTGGATTTGCGATTCATAAAAAAGGTTTTAAAAAAATTCCCCAACTTGGAAGGGTTATTATTGATAAAAATGTTGAAATAGGATGCAATTCAACAATTGATAGGGGATCAATTGGTGATACAGTAATTGGAGAAAACTCAATGATTGATAATATAGTTCATTTAGGTCACAATGTAAAAATTGGAAAAAATTGTATTATCGCTGCTATGACTGGAATTTCAGGAAGTTCAACTTTGGGAGACAATGTTTTAGTAGGTGGTCAAGTAGGAATTAGTGGACACATCAGAATTGGAAATAATGTTAAAATTGCAGCAAAGAGTGGTGTAATGAAAAACATAGATGACAATAATTCTGTTGGAGGATATCCAGCAGAAAATATTATTGACTGGCATAGAGGAACTATTTTAAAAAAAAAGTTTAAAAATGACAGAAAATAAAATTCAATTAAATATAGAAGATATAAAAAATCTAATTCCACACAGGTATCCTTTTTTACTCATTGATAAACTGAAAGATATTGTTCCATTTGAAAGTGCAACTGGAATTAAAAATGTTACTTTTAATGAAAATTTCTTTCAAGGTCATTTTGAATCTAGATCAGTTATGCCAGGTGCGCTTATTATTGAATCTATGGCTCAATCTGCAGGAACATTAGTTATGTATAGCCTTAAAAAAACACAAGGAAATTCATCTGTTTATTTACTGACTGTTGACAAAGCAAGGTTTAGAAAACCTGTATGCCCTGGTGATACTTTAGTTAATCAAGTTAAAAAAAAAAGAAATTTAAAAAATATTTGGAAATTTAATTGTTATTCGTATGTTGATAGTAATTTAGTAGCTGAAGCAGAAATATCTGCAATTCTCAATAATGAATAGATTGTAACAATTTGTAATTTATTATCACTTGTCTTTGTAATTGAATTAGATAAAAGATATTAATGAATATGATTCATCCTAGTTCCAATATTAGCAGCCGTGCAGATATAGAAAAGAATGTCCAAATTGGACCGTTTTGCTATATAGGTGAAAATGTAAGAATTAGGAAAAATTGTAAGTTGCATGGCAATATTTTTATTGATGGTAATGTAGACATTGGTGATGAAACGGAAATATTTCCTTTTAGTTCCATAGGAACAATTCCCCAAGATTTAAAATATAATGGAGAAAAAACAAAAGTTATTATAGGTAAGAAATGTAAAATTAGAGAATACGTTACAATCAACTTAGGTACCAAAGGGGGAGGAGGGTTAACTAAAGTTGGAGATAATTGTTTATTAATGGTTGGAACCCATATTGCTCATGATTGTTTGATTTCTGATAATGTTATATTTGCAAATCATTCTACACTAGCAGGTCATGTTGTTATTGAAAATGGAGTTGTAGTTGGAGCATTAAGTGCTATTCATCAATTTACTCAAGTAGGTGAGGGTGCAATGATTGGAGGTATGTCCGGTGTTACAGCTGATGTTATTCCCTTTGGAACTGTTATGGGTAATAGAGCAAAATTATCTGGTCTCAATATTATTGGTCTAAAGAGAAAAAATGTTGAAAAAAAAGAAATTTCTGAGTTAAGAAAAGTCTATAAATTTATTTTTCATGAAAAAACTAAAACATTCGACGTACGACTAAATAAAATAATAAGTGAAAACCATCAATATTATACAATAAAAACACTATTAAGTTTTCTAAAAAGAAATTCAGAAAGGTCATTTTGTCTGCCATAAATTTAACAAAAGTTATAATTTTAGGTGGGGGCGGGGATTTGCCTAAAATTATAGCTAAAGATTTTAATAAAAAAAAAATTAAATTTCATACAATTGGTTTTGAAAATAATTTATTTAATAATTATTTAAAAAAATACCCTCATACTATTATTAATTTCGGTAAGATTGTTACTCATTTAAAAAAATTAAGAGCTGATGGCTTTAAAGAATTAATTTTAGTGGGAGGTTTAAACAGACCTAATGTAAGTGAAATAAGACCAGATTTTAATAGTATTAAACTGTTTCCCTTTTTTGTAAAAAAAATTTTACAAGGAGGTGACAATAACCTTTTATCATTTGCAATTGAAAAATTAGAAAAAATGAGATTTAAGATTTTAAATTTAAGTCAAATTCTACCAAATTTGTTCCCTGGCAAAGGAAATATAACAAAAAAAAGAATTTCTAAACAATTAATAAATGATGCAATTAAAGCAAAATTAATTTTAGACTGTAATTCAAAATTTGATATTGGACAATCATTAATAATAGAGCAAGGTACTATAATTGGAATCGAATCTATTGAGGGAACTGATAGTTTAATAAAAAGGTCTAAAAAATATATTAAATCTAATGGCTCTAATGCTATATTGGTGAAGTTATCAAAAATTAGCCAGGATTCAAGGGCTGACTTGCCTACAATTGGTTTAACTACAGTTAAAAACTGTTTCAAAAATAAAATTGGTGGAATAGTTTATCAGTCTAAAAAGACTATATTTATAGATAAAATAAAAATTCTAGAGTTTTGCAATACTAACAATATTTTTTTATACGGAATAGAATGAAGATTGTTATAATTGCAACTGAACCGTCGGGAGATTATTTAGGTTTTCACTTAATTCAGTCACTTAAAAAATTTAATCCAAGTATAAAAGTTTCTGGCGTAGGTGGAGAATTAATGGAATCATTAGAATTTAAATCATGGGTAAAATTAAAAAATTTTGATGCAATAGGAATATTTGAAGTTTTAATAAGATTATTTAAATTTTTAAGATTGTTTACTTTTATTAAAAAAAAAATTATTGATTCTAAACCAGATATACTTATTACAATTGATTCTCCTAGTTTTAATTATAGACTCACCAAAAGTTTAAAATATTTAAAAAAATCATCAAATATTCAATTCATTCACTATGTTGCACCGACTGTTTGGGCTTGGAAGTCACATAGAGCTAAAATTTTTGCATCTTTATATGACAAAATGTTTACCCTTTTTGATTTCGAGCCAAGATATTTTAATAAATTTGGTTTGAAGACTAAGTTTATTGGACACCAAACTTTTTTTAATATCAAAAAAAAATATAAAAAAAGAAAAATTATTTGTTTTTTACCAGGATCAAGAACTGCAGAAATAAAAAATAATATTAAGATTTTAAATAAAATTATGATTGATACATCAAAGAAATATAAAAATTTTGAATTTTTTCTTCTTACATTTGATAATCAAAAAAAAATTATTTCAAAATCTATAGATAACAGTTCTATAAAAATATTAACAAAATTTGAAGATAAACAAAAAATTATGAGTGAATCATTTTTGGCAATTGCTGCGTCGGGAAGCGTTACTCTTGAATTAACTAAATATAAAACTCCATTAATTGTTATTTATAAAACTCATTTTATAACAAAGTTTATTTTAAAATTATTTGTAAAGGTTAAGTTCGCAACTATTTTAAACATTCATTATGGTAAAGAAATTATTCCAGAATTCATTTTTGAAAAATTTACTGAAAATAATGTTAAATCAATGATTTCACAAATGTTAACTAATAGTAAAATTAGAAATAATCAAATACAATTTATGGAGGATTTTTGTAATAAAATGATTATTAAAAATCAAAGTCCATCTGAATTATTTGTAAAAAATATCTTTTAAATTAATAAATTTCCCCAGGAAACATTTTTGATTGTTTTTCTCTGTCTTTAATATCAATAAATTTTCTTTTTTTTTGTCCAGTATATAATTGTCTTGGTCTACTAATTCTTTTTGACTCAGTTTCAATCATTTCTTTCCATTGAGCAATCCATCCGACTGTTCTAGCAACTGCAAAAATTACTGTAAACATAGATTCTGGAAGACCTAAAGCTTTTAGAATTATACCTGAATAAAAATCAACATTAGGATATAGTTTTTTCTTTACAAAATAATCGTCATTTAATGCGATTTCTTCAAGTTGAGTTGCCAGTTTAAATAATGGAACATTAAAATTATCAACCTCTTTTAATAGATTATGACAATATTTTCTCAAAACATTAGCCCTTGGGTCATAATTTTTATATACTCGGTGGCCAAACCCCATGAGTCTGAATGGATCATTTTTATCCTTAGCTTTATCAATAAACTTTTTTATATTTTCTTCTTTTTCAATTTGATTAAGCATTCTTATTACTGACTCATTTGCACCTCCATGAGCTGGTCCCCATAAAGAAGCAACTCCAGCAGCAACGCAAGCAAATGGATTTGCTCCGGATGATCCAGCTATCTTAACAGTAGAAGTTGATGCATTTTGTTCGTGATCAGCATGAAGTATTAACAATTTATCTAGTGCTTCCTTTCTTGCTTTAGATGCATTGTACTCTCCGCACGGAGTGGAAAAAAGCATATGTAAAAAGTTTTCGCTGTATGATAAATCATTTTTTGGATAAATGAATGGTTGCCCGAGAGAATACTTATATGCCATTGCTGCTATTGTAGGTAATTTTGCTAAAAGTCTACTTACTGCTACCCATTTACCTTCTGTTGATGAAAAATCGTGAGTTTTTTCAGAATAAAACGATGATAATCCACCTACTATTCCAACCATTACTGCCATTGGATGAGAGTCTCTTCTGAAACCAGTATAGAATCTTAGAATTTGTTCGTGAAGCATGGTATGATTTGTTAAAATGTCCATAAATCTTTTTTTATTCTTAGAGTCTGGTAATTCGCCATTTAGAAGTAAATAGCAAACTTCAGGATAATCTGATTTTTTTGCTAGATCTTCGATTGAATACCCTCTATGGAGCAAAATTCCTTCTTCCCCGTCAATAAAAGTTATTTCTGATGAACAACTTGCAGTAGAAGTGAATCCTGGATCATATACAAACATACCTGTTTTTTCATAAAAAGAGTCAAGGTCAACAACAGCTGGTCCATAAGAACCATCTTTTATAGAAAAATTATATTTTTTTCCATTGCTATTATCTATAACTGTAATAGTTTTTTTTTTCATTTTAATACACTTTATTTAATCTTTTTATAACTTCGTCTTTGCCAAGTATAAAAAGAATAGAGCTTACTGAAGGACCATTCATTTGGCCAACAACTAATAATCTTATAGGTTGAGCTATTTCTTTAAATTTCAACCCCAATTTATCAACTAATCCTTTTATAGTTTTTTCTAGATTTAACTCATCCCATTCTTTTAGTTCTGAAAGTTCTTTAATTATAATAGTTTTATAACTGTTTGAAAAATTTAAAATTTTTTTTTCATCATCATTATAGTTTTTTTTTGAATCTATTAAAAAAACTAAATTATTCATTAATTCATCTAAAGTATTTGATCTTTCCTTAAATAATGAGATACAAAAAATAGTTTGTTCTTTAATTTGTGAGAGGTTTTTCTTATGTTTTCTCTGAAATAATTTATCTATATCCAGGTAAAGACTTTCATTCTTCTTATTTTTTAAATAGTAATTATTTAAAAAAAATAATTTTTTAACATCTATTTTAGATGGAGATTTACCCAAATTTTCAATTTTAAAAAATTTAATTGCCTCTTCAATTGAAAAAAATTCTTTATCTCCATGTGACCATCCCATTCTTAATAAATAATTTATAATAGATTCAGGAAAAAAACCCTTATTTTTAAAATCTTCTATAGATTGAGAATTATCTCTTTTTGAAAGTTTTTCATTTCTTTCATTGTGGATAAGTGACATATGAGCAAAGGAGGGAGAGTAATTGAGAAAATCAAAAATTATTTTTTGTCTTAACGAATTAGTTAAGTGATCATCACCTCTAATAATATCTGTTATATTCATTAAATAATCGTCAATTGCAGATGAAAGTAGAAAAGTTGGTGACATATCTTTTCTCAAAATAACGTAATCATCCAGTTCTTGATTATTAATTTCGACTTTTCCTTGAATTTTGTCCAGAATAGATGTTTTCCCATTTAGAGGAGCTTTTATTCTGATACAATAACTATTATTACCTTTTAAAACTTTGTTTTTTTCTCTCCAAGAACTTCTAATTTTCCTATTTTTTTTTTTAATTTCTTCAAGCTCATTTTCTGTATGATAACATTTGTAGGCAAAGCCTTTTTTTACTAACTCATTTGCAATTTCTATATGTTTTTTTATATTTTTACTTTGAAAATAAACTTGATCATCTGCTCGAATTCCTAGCCATTCGAGGTTTGTAGTTATATTATTTATAGAATCGTTAATATTTCTATTTTTGTCAGTGTCCTCTATCCTAATTTTGAATAATCCACCAACAGATTTAGCGTAGATAAAGTTAAATAAAGCAGTTCTAGCGCCACCTAAATGAAGTGAACCTGTCGGTGAAGGTGCAAATCTAGTTATTGTTGGCATGACTAAGTTGAATTAAAACTTTCTTACCAATCCAACAAGCTTACCTTGAATTCTTACTCTTCCGTCACCAAAGATTCTAGTTTTATAAATTTTGTTAGCTGGTTCTAACGCAATGGAGTTTTTAAAAGATCGAAACTTTTTTAAAGTAACTTCTGATTCATCGATTAAAGCAACAACAATATCTCCTGTTATGGCATTATTTGTTTTTTTTATAACAACAATATCTCCATCAAGTATTCCTTCTTCTATCATTGAGTCTCCAGAAACCTCTAAAGTAAAATGTTCATCTTTATTATCAAGGAGATAGTTGGGCACTGAAATTTGTTCAAAACTGCCAGTTATAGCTTCAATAGGGTTGCCTGCTGCAATTCTTCCTAAAAAAGGAACTTTGTTTTCAGTATCTTTTAATTCTAATTGAACAACATTATTAAGTTTTAAAGCTCTTGCTTTATGCGGTAACCTCTCGATAAATCCCTTCTCCTCCAATGATGATAATAGTTTGTGAATTCCAGATTTTGATTTAATAGAAAGAAATTTTTTCATTTCATCAAAAGTCGGATAGATCTGATTTTTTTCAAAATAGTTTTTCAGATAATCTAAAAGTTTCTTTTGTTTTAAGGTCAGCATATTAAATGTTCTACATAAGTTCTTTTTAAATGTCAAGTTCATATTAAATTTAAATCTATATTTTTAAAAATTAAAATCTTGTATTTCTCTCCTTTTTTAACTTTTTTAACTAAAGGATCTAACACTAATATCCCATCTGAAAAAGCTAAAGTTTTTTGAAGTGAGCTATCTTGGTCACTAAATATTGTAAATTCATTTTGTAATTTTTTATTGGTTTTTACTCTTAAAAAATTAGTTAGATTATTATCTTTTTGATAGTTCGATTGTGAGATTAAAGTTCTAGTTTCAAATTTCACAAGTTCAATTCCATAAAAAGAATTAATCATTTCTGAAAATAAAAATAATGTGGATATAAAACATGATACTGGGTTTCCTGGTAACCCTAAAAAGTATTTGTTATTTTTGATAATAGCAAATGTTGAGGGTTTTCCTGGTTTAACTTTTAATCTATCAAACAGAATTTTAAACTTTAATCTAATAATTGACTTTTTGATAATATCGTATTTTCCTTTTGAAATTCCACCACAAGTAATTAAAAAATCATAATTTTTTAATGATTTAAAAATTCTTTCAAATTCTTTTTCATTATCTTTGATTGTAAAAATATTAACTAAGTTACATCCAAAAATTGTAAGTAATCGTGTAATTAATATTTCATTAGAAGATTCAATTATACCTTTTGGGTTATTTTTACTTATTAGTTCATCTCCAGTTAAAACCAAACAAACTTTAGGCTTTTTAATAACCAATAACTTTTTTTTTTTTAAACTTTTAGCCAATGCTAAAAATCTTAAATTAATTATTTGATTTTTAGATAAACATTCTTGGTTTTTTTTAAAATCCTTACCTTTTTCTCTTATAAAGTTCTCTTTTGGAAATACATTTATTGTTAAAGTGTTATCTTTTTTGTTGATTAAGAAA
>MDTE01175597.1_pt1 | contig 12727 bp, 19 predicted proteins | sample 811231 | NCBI WGS metagenome assembly MDTE01 (sample SAMN05326651, study PRJNA326480) | marine metagenome | isolation source: seawater | place: Indian Ocean: Red Sea | collected 2010
AGGAAACACAGGAGGTAGTACAGGCTGTAGTTGAAGAAGCTATTGAAGAGATAGAAGAACTTACTGAAGAACAGGTTGAAGTTGTTGCTGAAGTATTACAAGTAGAAGCTGAAGATGTTGAGATTATTGCTGAAGCTGTTAAAGAAGATGAATCAGTTGCTACTGCTGTTGAAGAATATGTTGAGAGAGCTGTAGAAAATAAGGATGTAGAAAACTATACACTTGCTGATGTTGTTACTGAGGTACAGTTTGAAGAGTTTATAGAAAATCCTATAGAAAGTTTAACTGATATAAATATACAAGAGATAAGTATAAGTAACATAGGTTCTGACATGACTAATGACCAGAAGGAAAAAGCTCAAGAAGTTGTAGTCCCAGTTATTTTAACTAGAATAGCTAGTATGGCAGCATTTATAATGAGGAAATCATAATGTTAAAAAAAATATGGAACTGGTTTATAGAGATAATTAAAGAAACTTTAAATTTAAGCTGGACACTCGTAGGTTTGGTAATTGCGACCCTTACGCTTACTGGGAGTGCCCAGCAGATTACAGGTCTTGCAACTTTAATTACATTAGTTATATGGTTATTAACCATAGGATTCAGGAAGGATAAAACTAACAATGCAACCAAAAAAAATAGTAGTAGATAATAATTGTGAAACATTTAAACATGAAAACGGCTATACTAATATAACTATATGTAATTGTAGGTATGGACATAGATAAGGAGGACCATGTTTGGATTCTACTTAATGATGGTTCAAGAGTTCATATCTCTTGGTTAGAAAGCGAGGATGAAATTGAAGCTACAAGTAATAAGAACACAGTTCGGTAAAGACGCAACTAATGGGATGCTGTTTATAAATGGTGTTTTTGAATGTTATACATTAGAAGACCAATACCAAGCAGTAAAGGTAATGCATGAGACTTGTATACCTGAAGGAACTTATGATATTAAGTTCAGAAAGACTGGTGGTTTTCATGCTAAGTATTCTGATAGATATAAGAATGCACACTATGGTATGTTACATATACAAGATGTACCTAACTTTACCTATATATTAATTCATAGTGGGAATACAGACGAGCATACCTCTGGTTGCCTGATAGTAGGAGAGACTCAGCAAGACTTAGACTTAAGTGATGATGGTTTCATAGGTCATAGTGGCACCGCTTATAAAAAAATGTATTCTAAAGTAGCTAATCAATTACTACAAGGGAAAGAAGTTACTATTGAATATACCACTATTGATAAACTATTAAATAAAAAAGAACTATCTAATAAATCAACTGATGATGTAATACTTACAAGCACAGTAATGGAGAAATTACAAGAGATTAATGGGAATGTATTAACAGGTAATGCTATGCTTAAAGGAAGGTTAATAAACTAATGTTTGTAAAATTTAAAAGAACAAGAAACTCTGATGGGACATTTAAGAAGGATGTGGCGTGGACCCCTTGGAACGAAGCATGGAGTTATAAGATGAGTGAAGACTTAAAAGATATGATTGAGCGAACAGCTTGGACATTCGTTGAAGCCTTTATTGGTGCCTTAACAGTTGCTCCTCTAGTTGGTGTAGAAGCTGAAACAATTCAGTTAGCTGCATTAGCTGGTGGTGGTGCTGCATTAGCAGTAGTTAAGACATACGCTAAAAAACAAATCAGTAAATAATTAGTTTAGATTAAAAGAATAAGTTTGACCTTCTTCTACATTGTAGTTTGTTGTATCACTTTTTATTAATCTATATTTCCATTGAGTGTTTTTATGCTCGTGTAAATCACAACGCTCTTTAACTATATCCCATTTCTTTTCATGTCTTAAATTAAATATATGACCACCAAATCTTGGGATATAATGTTGTAAGAATGTTGTACCACATACACCTCTTCTATTTTCTATAAGTAATTCAGCTATTGTTTTCTCTTGAGACATCATTCATCCTTTCTCCGAATGCCCTTTCACATTGGTTACACATACCTCTATATGCTTGTATTCTATGCCAGTAGGTTTTGTAACAATCTATACATGTAACAAGAAACACTTTATCTTCCCTTTGCAAATTCATAATAATCTTTATCTATCTCTATTCCTATGAAATCAAAACCTAATTCTTTTGCAACAAGACCTGTTGTTCCTGTTCCCATAAAGTTGTCTAGTATGATTCCACTTTGTAGACTAGATATCTTTATACATTGTTCTACTAATTGTTTTGGAAATATTGCAGGATGTTTTTTGTTACCTTTTAATTTATTTACTGTTGACTTACTAACAGTTTCATAAGGTATAAACCAACTATTTACTGTTGGTCTATGTGTATATCCATATCTTTTTTGATTCTGTTTAGCCCATTTAGGATTATATGGAACCTCACTTGTCTTCTGGTCTATATCTGTATTACCTTCTTTAGTGATATGGAATACATACTCCCAACCATTAGCTATGTATCTATTACTTCTAGGTGCAAAGCTCTGCCCTTTAACATATCCATCTATAAGTAATGATTTATTCCATATAAATATATTTTGAACTTGCCATTCTAAATTTGAAACTATTTCGAAAGGCATAAAATAATTATTCCTAGTAGGTTGTATGTTTAAAAACAAATGTCCATTGTCTTTTAACTTTTTACAAACAGTATTCCATACTTCTATCTGCCAATCAATATAATCTAATCTGTTATCTTTATATGTGTTGTATTTCTTATAGATATTATATGGTGGACTAGATATACATAGGTCAATATAACTATCTGGTAATTCTTTCATTACTTCTAAACAATCTCCATTGTAATATTTAATCACTATTAGAAGGGAGCTTCGTTTTCTTTTATATCATCCATGCTTTTAGCTTTAGGCATTACTACGCCATTGAGTGCTTGAACATAGTTAATCCAAGCCTTCGGTGTTTCTTTCCTGAAATCTACTATCCACCAAGACTTAGCAAATACTTTACCATCTACAGTATCTCCTGCATCACACTGACCCATTTTACTACATCTAAAGTCTGGTCCTTTAGCGGATGTCTTCTCAGAATCAGGTATATATTTTACAACCCCCTTACATACACACCATAGTCCATCCTCATCAATAGCTAGTTCTCCATTAGGATGTGTAACACCTTTCAATGGAAAATTAGCTTCCTCTAATAATGCTATTGGATTATCTGCTGATGCAGAAGAAGCCTCGGTCTTAACGGCAGGAGAAAGGGAAACCTGCGACTTATCTGCATCTGATTTTACTGGAGCTGAGGCTGGTTTCCCCGCATCATTTTTTATTTTTTTTTCAGAAGTATCACTAGCATAGTGTTCCTCTTCTGTAGTGCCACCTGTCCACAGCTCTAAGCCTATTCCAAATCTCATGCAACATCTTTTGATTCCATCTGATACTGCTAGTTTAAGTATCTCGCTTTCGGTGATGTTTCTTTTAAGTGCATTCATATCAACATCTCCGACTTCCTCTACTACACCTAGCTTATCTATTTCTAATTTACATTTAGCACCTACTATAGAGTTATCCTTACCTCTAATTACTTCATAAGAGAAGTTGTATTTACCTGGTATAACATCAACAAGCCGTTGTGTATATATGTGATGAGGGACATAGTCCCCAAATTTTCCTTTAGGTGCAGGTTTAACTACACTCTTGGGAAAATCTTTAATTAATTTCTTATGTGTTTCCTTGTCCACAATATCTCCTTATATATTTTTTCCTATTAATACGCCTACTAAGAATAGTAACAACCATTGGAATATAGTTTCTATCATTACTCTCCTTCTAGGTTTACTAAATACTCTGCTGTTACCCCTTTAGAAGGTTTAACAAATAAACAAAACTGAGATGGTCTACCCATACTAGCTAGTTGTTCAAGTGCATATCCATTATGGCTTTCTGTTGAGCCATTAACCCATAGCCTTACATCATTTAGATATAAGGAAGTAGGTGTATGGTAGTGTCCACATACAGCATGTGTAAATTCTTCCATTAACTCTGCACTAGCTAAGGCTTTCCAACCTAATATTTTTTTATTGTAACCATAGAAAGGTAAGCCCATACTTCCTCGTATGTTATCTCCATGAAAACAAAAGAACTTAGCTTTGACACCTAAGTCTGCTATTGTATACCACTTCTTTTCTGGTATATGGAACTTCATTCTTGGCTCATTTTTGAACATAGTTTCTAGAATCTTACCAAGCATTCTATCTGCGTTGCTTTCTGGGTTGTAATCCCTACGACTTCTACCACCTAAAGCACCATGATTACCTATTACCCAATGACACTCAACTGTTTCAAAGTGGGATAGTAGTATATTAAAGAACTCATATAACATGCGTGGTCCATCTACAGTTACTTGTTTATAAAGTGAGCTATCTATTTCGTGTGCTTGTCCAGGAAATATTAACTCTCCTTCAACTATATCTCCTAATGCAAGGACAACACACCTCTTTATAGTGTGGTTTTCACCCTGCAACTGAGAGAGATTCACGATTTTTTTTGCATACTTAACAACTCTCTTGTGTGCTACCTTTGAGTTGTATGTATCTGTATTTTTTGCGAGTTGAATATCGCTTAATAAAGGGACGCATATTTCTTGTCCTTTAGATTTATTTTTTTTCGGCTTAACAGCTTTAGGTAATGTAACAGTAGACATACCATCTTTAGCACCTTTGTATACTGCCTCTACTAAATCAGCTTTCTTATCCTTTAGTTTTTCTATTTGTCTAAGTAATCTCTTATTAGTATTTTTAAGTTCAGTTACTTTATCGCTTTCAGCCTGTATTAATAGCTCAGCTAGTTTGTCCTGTTGTGTTTTTTTCATTGGTTTCCTTATCCTTTAAGTGTTGTAGCCACCTGTTGATTCCTGCTCTTGATACTGAAAAATTAAACTCCTCTTTTAGTATCCTACTAACAGCAGTTGAGTTAGGTTTTTTACCTTGCTTTACGAGTAACTCTATACCCTCAATAAAAGGTTTTACTTCCTCTGGTATCTGGAGATACCAAGCAGTAACACCTCCCTGTTTCTTATCATATGCCTTCTGTATAAGGTCTGATATGTTTTTATTATTGCTCATGTGGTAATCATATCATTGTTCGCACTATATACAAGCATTAAAATAAATTATTTATATGTGGTGTTCATATGCATATGCATAATGCATAGTAAAAAAAAACAAAAAAAAATTCCCTCCTAATTAAAGGAGGGAATTATTTGTAAGCTAACTATTGTATCTATTGCTAGATACTTGGGCTATTGCTAGTCCTAGTTAGCTTTAACCTATGAACTTAGCATACTGCTTAGCAAACTCTTTAACATGTTTTATATCCTCAATAGGAATTATGTTATTTATAGCCATGAATCTAAGTATCGCATGTATTCTTTCAGTAGATAGTGTAAGAGAAGGTCTATGTTCCTCAGCACCATCTACACCTATTACTTGCATATCAGATACCCATATTCTAGGCTCTTCTTGTTTAGCTAACCACTTAAGAGCTTCTAAATCAATAGAGTTTGCACCATATTCTGTTAAGTTATCTATGGCTGACTCATCTAAGCGACCTTTTTGAGCGATAATTCTTATATCACCATCATGTCCACCTATAGAGTGACCATACCCTACATAACCAGCTATTGTACTAGCTGGTAAAGTATTAACTATTTCTTTAATATCCTCATTATAAAAGCCCATACTACCAGAGCAATCAATCATCAAGCTACCACCTGCTATATGTTTTCTTCTCTTAAATACTTTCCTATCAGTTATTATTCTATGGACTTGTCTTGGTTTAACACCATATTCTCCTTGAGAAACTGCTAGTTTTTTGAGTGCCTCTATAATAGGTTTAGTTCCTTTAAACCTTCTGTGTCTAGCTTTACCATGAAGACCACCACCATCAGTTCTATAATTAACTCTATGCTTAGCACCTCTAAAATTCTGCTCAGCTTCTTTAGTTATAGAATCTTGTAGGGATTCACTTAAGTATTTAGGTAACATCATTTGTGGTATGTCATCTAATTCTTTATCATCATCAACAGGATTCAAAGAATCAGTATCTATATACACTTGGTTGTTACCAAAAGCGTTTTCTTTAATAGAGGGTAAACGCATAATATTATCCACCATACCTCTAACACCATAATAATAATTAGATGTATGAAGTGCATTATAAACTCTCCTAGAATAATTAGTTGGTTTATAAAGAATCCTGCGTCTACGGAAACCTTCCTCTTGACTATCGTATACCCACTTATATTTTACTTTATTTCTATTAACAATATCTAAAGCATGTGATAATTTCCACATACATCTTTGTAATAGATTCTTTATTATATAAAGTTCCTCTGAAACTTTTTCCTCATCAATAAGTAAAAGACTTGGTAAGTGTCTTTGAATTGCACTCTTAATTACATAGTCTAATTCATTAGAGTCCACACCAAACTGACTATCAGCTTGTACAAAGCCAAAAGTTTTAATGGTATCATTTGATAAGGATTCAAGTATAACTTCTAAGTCATCACTATTTTTTAACCTAGTGTATAACTCATCTACCAAGTTATCTATATAATACTTCTTACTAGCTGTGTTCATCTCTGGTAAGAGTTTCCCAACATTGTAATATCTAGCAGTGCTACCTTTGTATCCTTCCTCACTATCATACTTATCTGTATACTTACTAGCAGATTGAATCCTTTTCTCAATTACTTTATTAGCAACAGGTAGTACGCATAGAGTTTCAGCAATAGCCATTAAATCCCAATCAATATCTCCACGATATTTCTTTAAATAAAAATATTTCTTACGCAGGGTTTGTAACAAAACTGCCCTGTTAGTATCGTGGTCTGATTTATATGAAGACTTTGGAATAGGTATTCCATGTCTATCACTTGGATTTGTTTTACCTTCCTCGTAACTATATACTCTAACTTTATTACCTTGTAAAGCTAGGTTAGGTAAAGAATTAGGTAGCTTTCTTGCCTTACTTCTAGTCTTAAACAAGGACATTAGTATTGTTCCTCATCTGCTAATTCTGTATCAACACTTACTACTGTTAGTGCTTCGTATACTGTTTCAGCAAACTCAGGTTTATCCCCAAATACTGCCCAACAAGAGTCCTCTAAAGCAACACCTTGCTTATTAACTAACCTGTCAAGTTCCATGAAACTACGAATTGAAGTGTCTGTGTTTTCTAAATCTAACATGACACTAGATATTTTAGGACTTAAACTCTCCACAGCTTTAGGGTGTATGTTCTCTATGTTTATCTTTATAGGGAACCTATCTCTTAAAGCCTCTGGTAAATCCTCTGGCTCTCCATTCATAGTAGCTATTACTTGGAATCCTTTATTAGGTCTAACAACTTCTTTCTCCTCGTTAGGAAGTGTTATCTCTGCGAACTCCACATCATCTAGCAATCCGTGTAGTATAGAACTAACATCTTGTCCAGCGTGGTCTATTTCGTTAAGCACTAATCTCCCACCTTTTTTCCACATCTCAATAGCAACACCATCATTCCATACCATACCATCATTACCTAGTAGTATGTAATGTCCTAACAAGTCTGTTGCTGTTGTTTCTGGTGTAAGAGTAATAGCTTTCCTACTACGACCTTTACGGATACCAAGTTTCATAGCTGAATAGGTCTTACCTGTACCAGGCTTACCATAGAGCAATATTCTTGGTGATTTAATTACTTTCTCAAGTAATTTCCATTGGTTTTTAGCTTTCATTCTTCTTCTTCTCCCTCTTTTTTAAGTAGACTCTCTACTTCACTAATAAAATTAGAAGTAATAGAGTCCGTATCCATTTCTGTCCACAGCTCATAAGTTTCCTCATTAACTTGGACTACTTCAGGAACTTCTGGTAGTAAGTTAAATGCCTCAGCAGGTATATCTAGCATACCTGTATGGCTATTCTCATAGTCATCAGAGAAAACAAATTCCCATACTGTCCTGTAATGTACATCAGTTGGCTCTCCAGATTTATAATGATGTGGAACTACCAACCTTAGAAACACAGGGAACTTCCTGTCTATCTGCTTTTCCACTTCATCATCAAACAACCAATTTGGTAGACTTCTATTGTATTGTAAATCTACCGACAAGTCGTTTAGATATTCAAGAATATCCCTTGTGATAGCACAATGACTCTTAATCGTTGCATCACTAAGTTCTTTTCCTAAATTATCTAGTATGTCCTGTAATTCTGGATTCAATCCTTCATCACTATCTTTCATACCTTTTCCTTTCCTATACAGCAAGGGCAAAACATTTTACCCTCGTTTAAATAACCCTGTTCCTCGTATTTATCTATGCAATTACCACATAAAGCACGAGTTTGTAACCATAGATAAACTGAGATTGATTCTCCTTGTTCATCTACTACATTAATTTGGTCGTTACACATATCACATATCCAAAAGTCATCAGTTAAACCTGTGTCTAATAGAGTATCTATATATATAACACCACTATCTTCATTCTGCTTACGCATTTTCTCTGCGTACTCTCTATCATTAGCCCTATGTAAGACAGGATTTGATACTATTAAATCAATTTCATCATCACTATACATGGTCATGGTTACAACTCCCTTCCATAGGTACAGCTAATCTCTGTGTAGTAACATCTGAATCGCACCTCGTACACCTAATAATAATTTCCCCATCACTAGAGAAAGCAACTTCTAATCTCTCTTTAGTGGTTACACCACTAGGCATAGTTCTAATACAATTCTTACAATGAATAAACATTATATTCTTAGCCATTATTCTTCCTCGCTCTCTGTGTTAAGAACTTCCTTTATAAAGTCATCAACTGATGATGAATTTAGTTCCTCTACTAAATCACTATCAGAAGTAACTATCATAGATGAGATAACATCTGGTTGTCCTAGCACAATAGCAATAGGAAAATCAATCTCGTGGTTGTCCATTAACTTAGCCCACTGCTTATCCTTTGTAATCATATGGACACCAGATAGTAATACTTCTTTAAATACCTTTGCTATATCCTCATCAGATTTACAATCCTTTAAATTAACGACACCATCACTGATGCCTTCTGTGAATACATCTGCTACAAAATGACACCAACTTTCTAGTATATGCTTAGTATTTTCCTCTACTAATTTCATAAAATAGTCGTGCATTAATTCAACAGGACTATTTTTAGGTGCAAATACTTTATCTCTTGTTACCATTTTTCCATCTTTTATATCAAAAGAGGTTAAAGCAAATATTCTAGGTGAGAATCCGTCATAACTTAACAAAGGATTAAACCCAAGCTGTTTAGCTTTCTCTACCATTCTGTCAAAGCTATCTCTAAACTCATCAAAACCATCATCACTAGCCATATTTCACTCTCCCTTTCTACTGTTCCTCTTCATGAGCCATGCCTTCGTTCTCATACTTTATAAGAAGGTACACATATCCTTTAGCACCTTCTCTATAAGTAGAGCGAAACCTATAGCCCGTATCAGAGAACACTTCTCTTAATTTAGTTACCCTCGTTCTTATACTTCCTTGTGAGTAAGAATTATCGGGCAACATATCCATAACAAACTCTTTGTTAGGATTTTTTCTAGCTTTATCTAAAATACTTTTGTTCTTTTTAAAGTATTTCAATCGCCTTTCATCATTTGTTAATGGAGTTCTACCTTTAATCTTATTAATTCTAGGTTTGAACTCATTACCAATTTCTTTTGTACTCATGCTATCTCCTTCCTTTATAAATAGCTAAGAGCGTACACTAACTTGAATCGCAATAGATAATAAGGGGGATTATCTACAACAGCATACGCTCTTAGCTATCTACTTTCGGTCATCAGTTTGAAACAGGGCTGTAAATAACTGACTCCTACTCATAGATAGCCCCGACTTGCTACATATAAGACACTATGCAAACAAAAGGGGTACTTAACAACCCTATAAACATGTGCCTCATAGATAGCCTAGAACAGACACTAATCCATGAGATGTTGCCAAAGGTTTACTTCCAACTCGTATCTTCGCTTCCTGCTAACTTGTTGTTTATCTTTTAGGTGTAGTTGTTACACTACGGCTCACATCAGGGTAGTCAATGTTTTACTTATAGCTATAAGTGTATCTGTTCTAAGCTATCTACCTTATAGATAGCACGATACTTACAACTTGTCCGAATAACTTTTATAGGTTGCTTTGCAACAGAGAGAACATCAGCTCTTGTATAAGTATCGTGCTACCTACTAACCTTACGCAAGTGTCCAAACTTGTTATTACTTAGTAAGTAGCTGGGCTTAGCGTAGATTAACCACGCATACTCGTAGCTTTAACAATATAGCTCATAACTATATACGAGATATGGTTAAGCCCAATAAAAAAGGTGCGTATATACTACGCACCTTTATAGTTCTTATATATAAGGACTACTAACAGTAGTCGCATACCATACTGTAAGGTAGCTTTAAACTACATGTCTTACAGTAAGGCTCAAACAATTCCTTATGACTAGAGCAACAACCTTCCTCTATCTCATGGTTGTATACACTATCCTCATATAGGAGTAGTTTGCTTTCATAGTCAGCATCAGTAACACTATCAGTATTACCTTCCTTTATAGAGTTATCCTTTATAGCAATCGTATCGTGAATACTAGCTAAGTATTCCTCGTGTTCCTTACTATCTACCTTAAAGTCTACCTCTCTACAAGAGTAACAAGCTCTAGTAGAGGAAGTATTCTTACGGCAGAATATACAAGTTCCTTCTGGACTTGGTATATCAGGTCTTATAGTAGGCTCTCTCATACTAGATATGGTAGAGCCTTCTTTATATACACCCTTAGGATAACCTGTAATCTTATCTATTTTCTTATTAGTCATAGATTCCCCTTTATACTTTATGTGTATATGTATAAATACACCGAGATTTTTTCTCGCAACTTCAACCTAACACCTTCTACTATGTTTAGTAAGAGTATATACTTGAATGACTTGACAACCCCTATGCGGTGTTACTATGCACATACGATATATATTTAAATATATAGATGAAAAAAAAATTTAATATTTTTTTTCTATATAGCCCTATGAAAGTATTAATTTGTTACTTCGCATTAAATCAATAGAGCTGAGAGGGGTTCACATTTTTATATATAAACATTATGCATACTCATAGACTATACATATTCATAGACTATGCATACTCATATGACTATACATAAGTAATAGGGCTGAGAATGATTGACTCGCATATGCATATTTATTGTGATTTAGAGCTGTTGAATTTTCCTATGCGTAAAAAAAATTTTTTAGATTTTGCCCTTATATACTCTATATATGGTATAATTAATTATAGAGAAAAACCCAACAAAATTAGGCTTTTTCTCTGAGCGACCAAATAAGCCGATTTAAGACCTAGTTTTTGAATCTGGGCTACAACTACCCACAAAAGCCCAAGATATGTCTTAGAATCAATCCTCGCAGGGCTTAGCCCTATTCTGTAAGCAATAAAAGAATCTTAGATATATATTTTGATTAGGTTTATTTTATGCATTATGCATAGGGGCAGGGCATAAAAAAAAGCCCCTCTATTCCTAGAGGGGCTTTTTAGTTTAGCTTAGTAATCTAAAGGACTTCCTTTAAATTTAGCGTTCATGTAGGCTTTGCATTGTTTCTTAGTAGGGACTTGTCCTGCGAACTCTTTCGCAATTCCATCTCCACTAATCAACTTCATGAAAGTCGGGGACATTTGTCCATTCGCTAGGGGCTTTAATGCTTTCCTATTGAATGGACTTGGGCTTACTTCCATAAGGGCTTTAAATTGCTCTACGCTCTCGTATTGCTTTAGCACCCCTAGAGGAATAAATTTTCCAGAGTCATCAAAGTTTCCTATTATGTATCTGGTTTTCCCTTCGCTTTCCTCATCATAAAATAAAGAGTTATTACCCCTTACTTTAGTGATTCGCCAAGACCTACTCCCACTCGTATAGACTGTTCTATACGTTTGGAAAAGGTCATCATGCTTTTTAGTCTTTTCTTTTTTAGTCATGTGATTACTCCTAATCACTCACGATTCAAGTTTTATGAATCTGTTAATTTTCAAATCTAACAGAATCTCAAATCTAGTCAAGCACCAATCGGACACCACAAGATTATTTTTTTAAAGCTGTTGGAATCTTTCTATGTGTAGTCGTGTATGCATAAGGGCTTGTGTGTGTAAATCGTTTCAATGCATAGGAATATATTTTCAATCAATAGTGGGACACATAGGGGCATATATGCACATACAGGCACATAATCTAGATGTAAAGTTTAGATTTAGATTTCCTATATACGCTCACGCATTATGCGTATGCGTGTGTATGCGAGGGGGGATTTAACCTAGCTACCCCCTATATTTAATACGTAAGTCCTAAAAAATTATGTGGTAATTTGTCTGATTAGGAACTGTGGTGTAGCAGGTATATTACACGACAAGGAAGGTATAGTTGAGAACTACACCACCGTTCACTATGTCCTACTTTAACAGTAAAGAGGAGTAAACACAAGCATTTTAAAAGTTCTTTTATAATGTGTAGTGTTTATGTGTTAAAAGTCTTTTCGTGCATTAGCGGACATATGCGTGTAATTTTTTGAAATTTTAATAAATTGTAATCCTTGGGTACTAGCCTTGTGGTAATCCCAGTCCTTATCCTTGATAAGTAGCTAGCTTTTAGCCGTCCGATAGCTCCTTTACCTGTAAATACCTTATTA
>MDTE01147669.1_pt1 | contig 12726 bp, 4 predicted proteins | sample 811231 | NCBI WGS metagenome assembly MDTE01 (sample SAMN05326651, study PRJNA326480) | marine metagenome | isolation source: seawater | place: Indian Ocean: Red Sea | collected 2010
ACACACTGCTCCCTTCCCAGGTCCCACAGCCGGAGCGTGTTACTATTGCCACCCACCACCAGGGTGCCGCTGCTCTGCTGCCAGCTCAGCACCACGCCACTACCTCTGGAGGTCTCAGCCACGTCGGGTAAGGCGAAGAAGGCAGAGGCCAGGGAGGTGCCCTCCTGCACCGTGTCACCATCGCGATAGCCGCGGTTTACTGCTGGGTTAAACTCTTCGTAAGCGGGCGGAACCACCACGCTAGTGTCTCTCCACAGTGTTACTGTGCCATTGTCCGCGCCCAGCATCATCAGCGCGTCGTGGCTCTCGTTGATCCAATTCATAGCTGTGATGCGCGGGCTCTGACTGAACTTGTCCAGGTATTCGCGGTCATTCCTCGCCTGCTGGCGGTTGGTGTAAGTCCTTGATAGCACATGGTGCGGCTGTGTAGGCTGGTGTATTTCCATAACCCGGGTGCCGTTCTGCAGATTCCAAATGCCCACGTTCTTTCCGTCGCTGACCGCCAGGATGTCCAGGAAAGTGTGGAAGAGCACGTGGCTGGTGATCTCGGCGTTCTCGATGTTCAGGATGGCGCGCTGCTCGAACTTGGTGTTCTTGAGGGCAGAGCCCTTGGTGGTGCCCTCCAAAGCTGCGTCTGGAGATATTGACACACCCTCGGGATAGTAGGGGTCCACGTTGTTGCTCGAGGCCATGAGCTCCTGCCCCTGCTCGCGCAGCCTCGCCTCCAGCGCCACCAGCTCGCGCAGCATACCTTCTCTATAGAGCCGCTCTCCGCCCTCGACACTCATGGGATCCGTAAAGGCATCGTAACCGCCGTCAGGGGTGAGGAACATGGTGCGCAAGGAGTCGTAAAGGTGGGAAACCAGGTGCGGATCGCTGGGAGGCTCCAGGGGTAAGGCCCCAAAAAACTCATCTGGGGTGGGGATGCGCTGGGTGATAGGACTAGCGTTGTGCTGGCTGGGGTCGAAGGCATCACCCATGGTTAAGTTGCTGAACCGCTCCGGGGACATGCTACCCTGCTGATTGGGGCTGCGGCTGCGCATGTTTGAGGCGATGCCCAGAGGGGACAAGGGAGGCGCATTGCGTGGGCTCGAACCGGGCCCTCCGCCCCTCTGAGCAAATTTGCGAGGAGGAGTGGCCATGTTGGGGTTGTGTGGACCGCCGCCGTGACCGGAGTTGCCGAGGCTTTTGTCCTTGCTACTGCCCGGGAGGGAGTTGTGCAGCCACTGGATGAGCGCCGCGGCGGTGTCACGGATCTCGGGATGGGGATCCTTTCCGTGCACCTCGAACAGAGCCAGCCACAGGCCCACGTAGCCCGCCGCCATAAGGGCGTTGCGGCTCTTGCGCGGTAGAGACTTTGCTCGCGCTGTTGTCTCGTTCTCCTCCATATGGAGGTTCTCGGCGTCCTTGATCTCCGCGCTGCCTTCATCGGGGAAATCCCCGTCCTCGGGGCCGCCGCTAGACTCACTCGAGCTGCGGGGAGACATACGTCTGCGTGGGGAGGAGTCTGCACCCTTGCTACCGCTGCGCTGCTGCTGTGGGTCGGCATCCTCATGTCCAATGGCCCCGAAGAGGTCCTCGTTGCTCAGATGCTTGGCCACCGTGTCGGTGATGTCGGTGGTGTCCTTGGCGCTAAGGATCCACGGACACTTGTCGTTGAAGTTGCCGTTCAGGTCGTTTGTGTGGAAGGTATTCTCCTGCTTCTTGCCGTTGATGCGCAACATCTCGATGGCCACCAGGCTGAGGCAGGAGGCGTGGGCGGGTAACGACATGAACTTACTCAAAGAGATCAGTGCCTCCTTGCGCACGATCACGCTACCGTCTGTGCAACTCTCCAAGATCTGAGTGGCAAGCTCCTGCTCACTCTCACGTAGCGCTTGCTGCTGGGCTAAACCGCCCATGGCCTCGCTGCCTGCGCTGAAGCCAGCCGTCACGCCGTCCGCCTGGTTGCCCGGGTCACTGGCTCCAAACATCTCCCCCAGAGTCAATACCGCCGTAGCCCTGACAGTAGGGTCTGGGTCTTCTAGCAAGGGGTACAGCGCAATATGGCTGTTCTCTGTGAGGCACACGTACTTGCTCCAGCCGAAGTCCTCGCAGGACTTGTACAGGCACAGACACGTCCAGCGCTTCAGCAGAGGGGCCTGGATCACCTCGGGTTGCGACAGAATGGCTGTACAGGAGCGCTGTAGACCTTGCTGCAGAGCCGCCTGCTGCCCCTCGCGATAGTTATTGCAGAGTTCAGCCAGCACAAAGGCCGCCATGCAGCGCTGTGGGGGCGGGTGCTCGGCACCTGCCAGATACTGCATGAAGTAGTTCTGGCTCTTGTCGCGGGCCAGCTCAACGCGGCAAGAGCTGTCGAAGCCGATAATACTGGCCCACACACACACCAACACTTGGCGGATCTCTGCTGTGGGGCTCTGCAGCAGCTTGAGGATGTAAGGGAAGATGCCCACCAGCAGGGCCAGGTTGACGGCCTTGGGCCCCAGGGCCAGGTAACGTCGCAGCAACATCAGGGCGTGGAGGCGGTGTGTCTGGGATAGCAGCACCTGCAGCAAGATGGGCAGGTGCATGGGGATCTCGTTATTGAACTTGCCGCCCCCAAAGTCCAGCCACATGCCGAAGGCTGTCAAGTTGTCGGTGAAGAAGGTGCTTTGCGAGGGCACGCTCATGCTGGCTCCTGCTGCTGCATTCTGCGGGTTCGAGCTTTGAGCGCGGTCATCTCCCTGTCCCGCTGCGTGAGCAGACATGCCCAGCGAGTTCGTGGAGGAGGTGCCGGCAGCTCCCGAGGCACCGTTGCCCAAAGAAGGCGGCTCCTCCCCTCCCTTGCCACCGGGAGTTTTAGGTGGAGCCCCCCCAGCACCAGCCCCACTAGCCCCAGCAGGCAAGGGCATATTGTTGCGCGCCTCCACCATCATTGCCCCTGTGCGCATGTAGTGCACGTGTGTGAGACAGTTCTCCGCTGCCAGGTCCCACGCCTTCCACAAAGGGTGCGTGCTGCTGTCTGGCAGCGGGGGCCAGCTCTGCGGTGTGCACTGGAAGCTCTTCATGATGCGTTTTGCGAGCAGAAAGTTGCGAAATAGCGAGGCTAGCAGCAAGTCTTGGCGGAATATGCGCTGGAAGGTGGAGCTGGGTAGAGTGGTCCAGGCGATCGTGTCGGTGATAGCCGTGAATATCCAGTTGAGTTCGCCCTTGGGCGTCTTGCGGTCAGTCTCCTTGCCCGGGATCTCCTCCGACAACCCCGGGTCCATATCGCGCATGCTGAAGGGGGTCTGTAAGATGAACCAGCGTAGGGCGATGGGCAGGGGCGTAGTGAGGCACGAGGTGAACACATCGGCCGGGTACAGGGGGTTCATAGGCAGGATCTGGTTCGCGCGACACGCCGCCAGCACCACAATGTTGCCCTCCACATTGGCATAAAACTCTTGAATAGCATTCATACTCTGGTTCTGGTTGATCTGCGACGCGTTAATACCGTTGTTATACCCATACACGTCTTCCCCATCGTAGGTTGCAGCGAACTGCGCGGTACCGTCCGAGTCTCCCTCTTGATTTTTAGCCCCCCCCTGGTCGCTGCTGAACATGGCACTGTCTTGCAGCTTCTTACTGTCGATAAAGTGTGGTAGCAGTGCCCCTGCAGAGGAGCAGTCCAATACATAGATGGCCGGTTCACCCAGCCACGCTTTCAGCTCGTATGTGGCCACGGGCATGTAATGCGTGTAGTGCTTACCAAAAAGCCACAGCTCTCCGTTTTTCGTAGGTAGTGGTACACCATGACCATTATAATGAAATAAAAGTCTGTCAGAACGCGCAGTCTTGCGCAAGTTGATGCAAATTCTTCGCAAATCTTCCGAGGAGGGGTCGAGACACTGCTTGTACTTGGCTTTGCCTTGCCACTTCTCGTATTGTTGCTGCAGGGCATTGCCGATGATTTCCAGCTTCTTCTGCTTGCTGCTAGGACCCACCGGGTCAAACCAGCATTCTCTCCTCGCACAAGGCACAGGCTTGATCACATCTGGAGGATCTGTGCCCAGATTGAGACACAGGACCAATGCCACGCCCGCCGTCTTCATCCTCTCCTTCAAGCGCCAAGTCGCCGCATACTCGGCTTTCTCCAGAGGCCCTAAGAACTCCTGTGTGTGCCACGGCTCCGCCAGGAAGATGTTCTCATCATCACAGATCAAGAGCTTCTCGAGAGTGCTCTCGTTAACACTCTTGATCTCACCCTCGTCCATCTTGTTGTCGTACACCTCACTTGATACTACCACGAGCTCGTCAATACGTTTCCTCGGTCAAAAAATGACAGTGAAAGGCGGTATACGATCAAAATTAACAACCTCGACAGAGGCATTACGCTGGAGATTAGAGAAGGTAAGGCATCATGACAGAGAATGAATCTCATCAGAAATGCATGAAGAGGCTTGAATCTGTTTTATCTCACAATAAGAAAGCACAGAGGCTCGTCGATGCTATCGAAAAGCTCGGCTGCTCGATCCCGAAGGGATTCTTCCTTTGTCGGCCTTGTGAAGGCGCGGCGATCTCGGGTGGGTTCGCTGTGTCGAGTGGGGATGGGGCCCCTTACAAGCCGCAGATCATCATGTGCGAGGACAACAAAGTGGCTATGGAGAGGGAGACCTTTGAGCACACGCTGGTCCATGAGTTGGTCCATGCTTACGATCAGTGCCGAGCCAAGATAGAGTGGAAGAATTGCCTGCATCACGCCTGCACGGAAATCCGAGCATCTAGTTTGAGTGGGGAATGCTCGTTGCTGCACGAATTATACCGTGGAAAGACGACAATTAGGGGGGGACAGGCCGAGTGTGTTGAGAGAAGAGCGACCAAATCGGTGGCTATGAACCCAAACTGCAAAGATGTAGCCAAAGAAGCCATCAAGGCGGCTTTCGTGACATGCAGGGCGGATAAAGCGCCATTCGACGATATTACACAGGACTAGTCTAATCGATTACAAACACTTATCACAAATTATACACATCGAGCATGGGGAAGGAGTGGCGAAGAAGGCCTACTCTTCGAAGCCTAGTACGTGGTCGGTAAACCTATACCCATCGTACTCATCCTTGGCTTCGGGTAGGCCATCCCTGCCCACCAGGGCCTCCAGGTAGGCCTCTAGGTCCCCTGTGGCGATGGTCTCTCCCTCCGACACCAGGAGCTTTGCCAGCTCGCCCCAGGCCACCTGGCCATCAGCTCCGACTCTGTTGGGATAGAATGAGATGAGAGTGGACATAATGAGAAAGCTAGTGTTAGTATGCATTGTACGCGACTGTAGAGAGCAAAGAAAAAGAGAGAAAGAAGAGAGAAAGTACTTACCCTGCCCTGGACACCGTCTCGAAGGCCGAGAGCACCTGCGCATTGTTGAGCGGGAGCACGGGCCGGTGGTTGATGTAAAGTTTAATAAAGTCATTGAGGCCAATCTCTTCCTCCAGCTGCCCCGTCTTCATGAAGGAGGAGTAGCGCACCTCGGCCACCATGCTAGCCACCTCCTCCTCGCTGGGGTAGAAGCCCACGGCGCGCACCAGAGAGGGCACCTCCGTCACCGGGATTTTGCCAGTGATGTTTCTCTTCTCCATGGCACTCTCGCCTTGTGTGCGCAGCTGACAGTAGTAGAAGTAGTCCTTGATGTCGCTATGCACGGCGCCCCCCTCGCCGCCCTCCAGCAGCTCAAGGAAGTTCTTGATGTCTGATGCTGGGTTCTCTCGCTCGTCGATAGGCACCAGCTCCGACGTGTCTACTTCCCACATGTTCACACTGAGGTCGTTTCCGCCACAAGAGAAGACGAAGCGACCGTCATGAGAGACGGCGATGCTAGACACAATGTCGGGGTGAGCCACCAAGCCCGTCACCTCCGAGGGGTTGCCCGTCACAGGGAGCGTGCCCACCCCGATGACCTTGCTGGCAGTGGCGTAGGCGTAGTGCTTGACAACCCCATTCTTGGGCAAAGGAATCATCTTGTTGACGGGCCCACCGTAGGTGGGGCTGATGCAGGTCTTGCGGCACTGCTTGCTCTCTAAGCTGTACTCCTTAAGCTTAAATTCGTCGTTGGCTACCATGAACTTCTCCTCTCCCTCGGTGCCCATGGAAGGCGCCCACATCATGGAGGAGGGAAAGGCAGTCAAGTCCAGAGCAGGAGGGGTCTCCTCCTGCATAGGCAGCACACCTCCGATCACCGTGGACGCCTCAATGTCGTACTCTATCACGCGACGGTCCTCGCCAACGCTCACTAGGGTCTCCACATCGTCCCTTCGCCCGAACTCCAGCCCCGTGATCTTGCCCGAGTGGCTGTGCACTCTGCCTAGATAGGTAAACACACCACTAGTACTCGCGGTTCCAGCCTCGTCGCCCAGAGTCTCGGGGTCTATTTCTGAAGTTCTCTTGAACAGCAGCACGTGGTTGCTGTCGTCGTAGCACGCCAAGTACACCCCTGAAGGAGAGAACTTCAGGTCGAAGACGGAGTCCGTGGTGGGAGCAAATGAGCACATGTCCTCAAATGTGTTAATGTCTAGGAACTTCACATTGCCAGACGTGAAGCCCACAGCCACGAATTCCCCGTGCGGCTCGAAAGCCACTGTCACTGGGCGTAGAAAGTTGTGGGCCTCGAGGCGGGCCGCGGCCGTGTTGGACTTGGCGATGGCGCTGGCGTCCCTGCTGTTAAACTCTCTTAGATTCATCAGAAGCTTCATGTCGTAGTCCCAGATCTGCAAGGAGCCGTTGTAGGACGCAAAGGCCACGAGGGAGCGCTGCGGATGGCAGGCGGCGTTGCTGATGTAGTCGGTGAGACCCTGCATCAGCAGGGTGCCTCGGCGATCGTCTGGGCTGACCTCATCAAAGCACGAGCTCTCCACGCCTACGATGAAGGCATCCGTAGTGCCCACCATGAAGTCTGGCGCCCAGAACTTGGCGCCGGGCTTGCCCGCGTCACTCGCAGGGCAGTCCTGCACGGCGAAGGACACGGAGTTGACCGAGCCCGCCATGAGGTCCTCAAACCAGGCCTCCATGCGCAGCGTGAAGTCGTAGAAACGCACAGCACCGTCCTTGCAGCAAATGACCACATAGCCCGAGCTGGTGGTGGTCGTGAAGTTGATGGCGCTCTCCACCAGGCGAATCACCTTGCTCACGGTGCGCAGCTTTCGGTGGTCGTTGGTCTTGGCTCCACCCTTGTCGCTCTCCCAGATGATAGCTGATCCGTCCTTGGTAGTGGTCAGCGCATTGCCAGTGCCGGGCAGAAAGATGGTGGAGGAGAATGAGCCCTTGGAGTTGCCCAGGTCGGCTTTGCTCACCTTGCCGATGTACACGTCTAGGCTGTCCTCCATCCAGGTCCAGAAGCACACAGATTTGGCACCTGTCGTCACTAGCTCGGCATTATCACTTCTATCGAATTTCACTAAATTTTGCACATCGTTCAAAGGAACCTCCTTCCTCATCAAAGCGGCGTCCTCAGTCTCGTTGGTCCAGTCCCAGATGGCCACCTCTTGAGGGGCACCCTGTGAGATGATAAATGAGTAAGAGTGGAGTGAGAGTGAGAAAGAGGTTAGCATTGATTACTTCTTTGAATGCCAAGAGACAGCGCAAGCATGAACGTACCTGATCGGGCTCACTCAGAGTGGCGACATACAAGGAGTCACTGGTAATGTCCAGTCCTCTAATTCCATAGGCATGTGGGGCGAAGATGGTCTTAACAGGTGCACCAGAGTAAGAATCCCACACCACAAGAATGGAATCGTCACCAGTATCCCCCGTGACGATCCATCTCTTGTCTTCACTAACCGCGCAGCAAGAGATGGGATTGCAATGCCCCTGTAGGATCATCTGCGTGCGATTCTCGAAATCGTAGATCACCCCAGAGTGAGAAGAGATGTAAAAGATCGCATTACGGTTCGGCGTGGTCAACGAGTGCACTCCACCGGTCACATTCTTGCTGAAGCCGAAGGTCCAGTTCACCTTCAGTGCTGAGGCCGAACTCATGGATGCTATGTCCTCTCTTGTAAGCTCACTGTCCCAGAAACTCTTACAGTCAATCAGTGATGAGACGCGAAGCTATAATAAGGCCACACAATCTACCCTAATCAACGAGAAAATACCGATTACTGGCATAGGTTCAGGCGCGGTAACGAACTATAGCCCAAGCTCGTCCCACGATATAGCTGGGAGCGATGAGTAGTGTGGTGGTGAGTAATCTGGGCTATAATGGCGCGGAGCTGACCTTCTTGGACAATGAGAGGTACTCTTTCGTGTCAGGCAAGGGTCTCTGCGTGAATTCTCATGAAGGACCCGAGGACATTGTGTGGAGAGCTGATGGAATTGGATGCTATACCACGCATGTGTTGACTGGTATTGTAGTAATTGCGTCGCTGTCTGAGTCCAAGCCCTTGGAAGTGATGGACTTTAGCACGAGAGAGACAGTGAAGACCTTGGAAAACCCCTCGGCTGCGGAGATCACCGACTTAGCCATCTCACGTAACGGAATGAAGATATACGCATTGACGGGAATTAGAGACCCAAAGCTACTTGTGTGGGATCTGACAAAAGATGAGCTACTTCTTAAAGAGGACTTGAAAACTTTCTACAAATCAGTGCGCATCAACCCGGCAGATGATCGTATGTTCGTACTTTTTGGAGATAAGGGGGCCAGCTTCGGCACATTGAATGATATCAGTGGCGAGGAATCAGCTAGCATGGAGACGATAAACCTGGTCTCGAAGAAGTTTAGCCAGGACTCCGAGGAAGACAAATTGCACCAGAGCATCATGGCCAATTCGGTAACATTTTGCATCTGGGCGCCCTATGACTACCTGCTTATTGGAAATTGCGCAGGTAAAATAGTTGAGGTGCATATCGCTGATAGGAGGAGCGTGAACGTGCTGCGTAAGAGCAAGTTACCCTCGTCTGGCGGCGGTGAGGAGGGAGGTGCAGCAAGCTCCTACCCCACGGCTGCGGCCCTGGGCTCGGGATTCTGCGTGGTCTCTACCAATGTGGGCCAGGTCCTATGGTACCCCACAATCGGCTTCGACTCGCAGCCTAGCACGGACAGCCCTGTGTTGGACATGAGCAACGTCCTGCAGCAGGTGCACGTCAAGGCCCTCGTCACGGCTCTTAGCATCGACCGCTTTAGCCACCGTCTACTGGTGGGCACGGCAGATCGTGGCATTCTTGCGACTGTGCTGGATATCCAAGAGCGCGCACCAGAGGGGGAGGACATGCTTGATGTGTCCGCCTCCATGGACCAACAGCTTGAGCCCGTGGAAGTGGATGCGGAGGAGGTGCTGCGCTTCCAGAGCGGAGCCGTCATTAACGCACAGGCTGTGGCTTTCACAGTGGGTAGCACGGAAGTGGTGCAGACTTTGCTCACTGGCTCGCACACGGGCCACTTCAACGTGTGGAGACACCCCGTGCCCGACCCGGAACGGCCTTCCCTGTCTGCTCCCCAGCTGCTGTGCACAGCCAAGACCGGCCTGGGCACCGCGCCCTCCACCATCTGCTCCATGGCCGTATTGCCCTTTCGGGCCCACGTTGGCACGGCTCTGGTAGTCTTTGGCCTGGACTCGGGCTGGGTGGAGCTTTGGGAGCTCAAGTGCGACTCACACAAGAACGAGGCCAATGAGGACGAAATGTCGGTCTCCTGCAGCAAGCTGGCGACCAAGCGCTTCTACGAGACGGCCGTCACCTCCGTCGCTTCTTCCACCTTCCAGACTGGCAGTGGGCCCGTGTTCGCGGTAGCGGCTGCTTCCTACGCGCACGAGGTGGTGCACGTCCTGGAGATCTTCAACACGCCGCAGGGCGCCCTCGCCTACGATGTGCGCAACACGTACAAGCTAGAGGAGGGGGGCTCGCCCGTGTCGCTCAGCTGGCACAACGACTCCCTGCTGGTGGGGCAGAGCAATGGCAAAATGTGTCAGTTCAGCAGTTCTAGCGGCGTGTGCGGCACCAACAAGCTGCTCTTCCCCCGCTACGAGACGTCGTGGGAGCTGGGCGCAGACAGGGTGGTCAGCACCACCTACATCAAGTCCAAGGAGTCCACCGTGGTCACGCTGCCTGCTGCGCAGACTCAATTCAAGTTCTTGGAGATGAATGACGTGGGCCACGTGGAAGTGTCGCTCAATCACGACAGCACCATCGTGGCCCTTGCCAGCAGCCCCAACGGTAAGTTGCTTGCCACAGGCACAGTCAGCGGCTCTGTGTTCGTGTGGGAGCGCCAAGAGGGCATCGGCTTTCAGCAGCTGGGGCCCAGTCAGGTACTGCACTCTGACGCCATCTCCTCGCTGTGCTTCTCCAGCGACAGCTCCATGATCCTCTCGTGTGGCTTGGATGGTTCCTTCTTTGTGAGCCTGGTGGCCGAGGCCACATTCGTCAAGCCCGATACCAAGACCATGAAGCTCACGGAGAACCCGCCCAGCGACCACACCTTCACCACCTTCGCCAACGAACTAGAGACCTGGCTGCACCACCGCGAGGAGAAGGCGCTGGAGCTCCTTCGCTACGTCAACAAGGACAATCTGGCGTCCCTCGAGGTGGCCCTGGCCGAGGTCAAGGCCAAGCACGCGGCGCTGCTACAGGAGAACGAGGAGCGCTCCGACCTGGAGAAGATGGATATTTCCGAGTTCGTCGTGGACGTGACCGGTCGTGATGACATTGTGACTGGCAACGAGAACAAGGCCAAGGAGCTGCACGACGCCTACTTGCGCAGCAACTCTTTGAACGAGCTATTGGCGGCCCGCGTGAAGGACCTGTGCGTTGACTCCATGGAGAGCAACAGCCGACCTGTGCTGCCGATCAAGGACACAGCCGAGAGTAGTAGCGTCACCTCCCTGGGCGTACGAAAGTACTCTGCGGAGGAGACGGCGGATCTGTCCAGAGTGAAGCTGCTGCGTGCTATCGAGGTGCGCATGCAGGAGACGCAAGGAGGCGTGGTCAGCAAGGTGCCCAGTGGCAAGAGGCGCTGTGCCTGGTCGAGCAGCATGCTAGGCATGCCTGAGACCACCGATTGGATGGCACTAGAGGGCATGCGGTGGCCTTGCGAGGACGTCGTGCAAATGCTTGCAGAACGCGAGGAGGCACGTCTAGCGGCCGCGACCAAGAAAAAGGGGGGAGGCGATGGGGGAGAGGAAGAGGCCGAGCCGGAAGAGGAGCTAGCCATCGTGGATGATGACGAGCCCGAAGAAGACGCCAACAAGCGCGACTTCGACGACAACGACATCTTCAATCTGCTGTACCCGCCTCAGGCCGTGCGCACCAGCGTGCAGAAGCGCACGCAGATATGCCTTCTCAAAGAGGTGAACCGCATGGTGCGCTCCAAGTTCAATAAGCACTTTGAGAAGCTGGTGAGCGACAAGGAGGACGTACTCAGCGCCACGGAGAGCCGCAACTCACGTATCAAGACCATCCTTAAGGAGCTCAAGATGGAGGAGGAGTTGTTCGATCCGCAGTGGAGCAACGTGGAGGTGCAGAACAGCGCCGTGACGGTGGGAGACGATGAGGTGAAGAGCCGCCCTTACGAGAGCGAGAAGGATCGTGCCAAGCGCGAGGCCCTTGAGGAGGAAGAGCGCCGTCGTGCTGCCGAGAAGGATTCCGACAACGTTATGGGACGCGCCCTCATTGACATGATGAATGGCGAGCTGAGCGTGAAGAAGGACGTGCTAGCAGAGGGTGACATGGTAAAGCCCGCGTGGATGGACGAGATGGACCCCAAGGACATGACGGAGCTGCAGCTCAAGGAGCTCGAGGAGTGGGACGACAAGGTGAGGGCCCACGCAGAGGAGCAGGCCAAGTACAAGCAGGCGCTGCAGATCGAGCTTAAAAAACTCAAGCAGGACAACGAGGACGCTGCCAAGGAGTTTGACGCCAAGCTACGCGACATGCTTAAGGTGAAGGTGTCTGTGCAAAAGGAGCTGCTGAGCCAGGAGCTATACATGACGCGTCTGGCGCTTGGCATGGCCCGAAGAGACCAGGCGTGGACCAGCCTCAAGAAGAACGCCTCCCTGCTCGACAGCACCACTGCTGACAGGAGTGCTGTGCGTGCCAAGATCGACCAATTCAGTTTGGAGGTGGAGGCCGTGAGGAGGCAGCTGAACGACAGTCAGGAGGAGGAGAAGAACCTCGACAAGGGCTTCAACCGCAACCTAGCCGACGCCACGGGGCAGACCTACGATATCGACAGCCTGAAAGTCTTCAAGACGCTCTTCCGCATCCGCACCTACCCCTCGGCAGATGATGAGCTGGACGAGAGCCAGGAGCTGACCAAGAGCAAGGATGGCACCGATGCCGGTATGGAGGAGAGCAAGGCAGGCGGCGTGGAGGGCCAGCCCAGCATCACTTCTGTGTCTGTGGTGCACCCCGAGGACCCCTTTTACAGCTATCACCTACTGAAAATCAAGAACAAGCACTTAGAAGCTGCTCAGATCCCGCTAGTGGAGCCCCTGGACCAGACCAGGGACATTCCTGACAACTTCAGCGCCGACCAGGAGACCTTCGACGCGCTACAGGAGCTACGATTTGCCAAGATCGAGCGAGAGATCGAGACCAAGAAATTGAGTATGCGCTTCCAGGAGCTGTCCACGAAGCAAGAGCAGCTCGTTTCCGAGGAAAGTGCTCTAGTCAGCATGACCTCCGACCTCAAGGACCTGCGCGAGGAGACCTTGCGCATGCTTGCGCACCTCGAGAATAATGTGGAGGTGGTTGTGTGTCTGCACCAGGGCATTGACGAGGTGGACAGGGACG